>Ga0209913_1000017_pt1 | contig 240575 bp, 241 predicted proteins | sample PersoiDNA2013203_FD_185805 | JGI IMG/M metagenome (GOLD analysis project Ga0209913, IMG submission 185805) | Permafrost soil microbial communities from the Arctic, to analyse light accelerated degradation of dissolved organic matter (DOM) -... | ecosystem: Environmental > Terrestrial > Soil >... | reverse complement strand
CCAAATCAAGTCCGATTGTTGTAATCTTCATTTTGGTCGCCTCTCTCGGTTAAGGGAACATCGCAACTTCCACTGTGGCATGTCAATGCCGTTTCGGGAAGGGGCGACCATTCCATTAGCCTCGGCCGATTGCAGTCCTTCAATAACGGTGTTCGCTGTCGGGTTTCAGTGCGCTAGTTCAATAGCGGAGTCAGATCCGGATCGCCCTTGGCCATCCCCCTGCGGTATGCAGGCCGTTCACCGATGCGCTGCAAGTAGGCCAGGATATTCGGATAGGCGCTGAGATCGAGTGGCTGGAAGAGTCGCATGGTAGTGAACGAGAACACGTTCATGATATCGGCGGCAGTGAATTCACTGCCGGCGAGATAGGGAGCCTTGCCCAGTCGCGCCTCGACGAGCGCCAACACCCGATCAAGCCTGTCTCGCGTTGACGTCAGTGCCGGATGGTCGGCGGGCAGATTCGCGCGGCTCAGTGTCATGAAGCGCATCAACACCGGCTGCAGGTTGCCATTGGAAAAATGGAACCAGTAGAGAAATGCTGCATAGTCAGGATGTGCGGGCGCCAGCTTGAAGCGGCCGGCGCCGTACTTCTCGATGATGTACTCGACGATCGCAGCCGACTCAGCCAGCAGCAGGTCGCCGTCTTCGATCACGGGGGCGGCGCCGAGCGGATGCAGCGCCTTGAGCTCGGGCGGCGAGAGTCTGGTGACGGGGTCTCGCGTGTAGTGCTGAAGTTCGTAGGCAAGATTCAACTCTTCGCAGAGCCAGACAATGCGTTCGGATTGGGAATGGCCGAGGTGGTGGATTTTGAGCATGGTTTAGATAATGGATGATGGTTGAAATTTTCCGTTTGCATGGTCATGAGCGCGCACGGCTGTGGGCGTAAAACCGAAGCGCCGACGAAATCGCAGGGCGAAACGCGACACAGAGTCATATCCGACCGACAGCGCGATGTCAGACACGGCTTGTGTCGTCGTCTGCAGCAGCGTCAGCGCGGTGGACATTCTGGCATCCATCAGCAGCTCCGTCAGCGAAGTGCCTTCTGCGGCGATCCCCACCTCCGGCTTGACGTGAACGTGTCGCGCTGAGCGTGTTGCGTCGTGGCCGGTCAATGCGCCTCCCGTGCGATGAAACTGGTTTTATCCGTGATGCCGCCCGACCCCACAGAGGTAAAGCTGCCGCCGATGGGCGACGACGAAGGAAGGTGTGGACGCATGTCAGGACACGGTAGTTGGAACACGGCCAGTTTAACCAGTCTGTTACTTTCGTTCTGTGCAGGAACAATCGGATTCTGTTTCATTCCAGTCAAATCGTGATGGTTGATGTCTCTGCATGGTCGGTAGAGCGACTCAGATGCGTTCGCTGGCAAGGTAAATGATGCGACCGATGACGATGCAGGTTTGCTCGTCGTACTCCTGGCGCTGGTATTGCTTGCGGCTGGTGTTGTCGGAGCTCATGTGCCAGCGGCCGAAATCCAGCGTCATGCGTTTGATGATGGCGACGCCGGCGTAGTTGATCAGATACACGGCGCCGTCCTGGAAGCGGGTGTCGGTGGTGTCGACCAGGACCTGGTCGCCGTCGTGCAGGCGCGGCTCCATGCTGGCGCCGTTGACGGTCATGCCGAACAATTTGTCGGCGATCAACTGGTGCGCGTCCAGCCAGCTTTTGTGAAAGCGCCAGAGCATGGCGCCTGCGGTGATTTCTTCCATTTTGAAACGGGCCGAGCCGGCGCGCAGTTTCAGCTTCACCTGGGGAATGTCGATCATGCCGTCCGCGCGGCCGGCTTCTTTGGCGTGACGCTGATAGAGGTGACGTGAGGCGCTGTCGGCGACGGCGTTCAGGTCGAAGTAGAGCACATCCAGATGCAGCCTGGCTTCCAGCGCTCGAGCGGCTTTTTCGCCAAAGCCCTGGCCGTCGCGGTAGGAAGAAGAAAGCAGTTGCGCCAGGCGCGATTCGCTCAGGTCGCTGGCGTCGCAGAATGTCTTGCGATCATTGCCGTAGCGATCTTCGATGAGCGCCTGCAGCCGGTTGCGTCGATGTTGGTGCATATCCATACCTGCATTTGAACGCAAATTTAGCATTTGGTAAATTAGCTTTTGCTTGACTTGTTTGTAGCAGATGCTAAATTGTCACTATGTCACTGATCGAATACCTCAATTCCCTGCCGCCGGACAGGCGCCGCGAACTCGCGGTGCGCTGTGGCACCTCATTTGATTATCTGCGCCAGATCGGCTACGGCAATCGTCCTTGCTCACCGCTGGTCGCGGTTTGCCTGGAGCAGGAATCGCAGGGTTGCATCACGCGAAAAATGTTGTTTCCGGATGACTGGGGAAAATTGTGGCCGGAGTTGCTGGAGAAGGGCGACGACAGTTGAATGTGCAGGAACTGCTGCACTTGCCATCCATGAATGCACGGTCCGCCTGGGCCGCAATCCAGATCACTTGCCACGTTTTCCCATGTCCTTGTCCAGCGCTGTGTTGTCGTCTGCTCTTCCATCCTTATGCCGTACGCCGGGCCACGATGCCGTGGAGGCAATGTCGTTGATCTTGCCTGTATGGACGATCGCCGCGATGTTGCTCGCACCGCTGCTGGCGTATCGCCAATACCGGCATGGACGCTGGTCGCAACTGGCGCTCGGCGCGCTCGCTTTCCTCTGGTTGCAGGATCAGATGATGTTGCTCGACAAGGGTAGCGTCGCGCAAACCTTTGGCGGCACGGCGGTATTGTTCTTGCTTTTGTATGCGCCGCTCGCGAGCTTGCTGGAAGTGAATCGCTTTCTTGTTGCCGCTGTTGCAGGTGGCATCGACGGCGACATCACAGATGAAGATGCCGCTGATGCGTTCGTTCGCGCCTGTGAGTGGCTGGCGCTGGCGGTGCTTGTGTTATGCGCGCATCTGCTGGTGTTTGTCGCGCTTACGGCGCTGGAGCTGTTGAGCCCGGCAGTCCTTCGTGCAGGGGAGGGCATCTTGCATTGCCTGTTTGATTTGTCCTTGCCGCCGCATGCGAAATTGCACAGGAACACGCTGAACATGCTGCTGGCGGCGGTTCCTGTGGCGATGCTGATGAATATGCTGAACGCCTGGTTGCGCCGGCGCCGCCGGCATCATTTGTCGATGCCATGGCAACTTTATCTGGCGGCGCTGCCCGGCGTGCTGTGTGGCGGCTTGTTCATGGCGTCGCGGTTGTCGCCTTAGTGCGAGAGCGCCAATGAAAAAGCCGTCATCGTTGCCGATGACGGCTTTGCAGGTCGCAGAGTAAAACGATGTAAAACGTCGTCTTGCCTTAAGCGCGCGCTTTTTGCGCCTTCTTGGCTTGATTCAGCAAGAAGGTGGTCAGCAGCGGCACCGGACGGCCGCTGGCGCCCTTGGTCGCGCCGCCGCGCCATGCGGTGCCGGCGATGTCCAGATGGGCCCAGGTGTACTTCTTGGTGAAGCGTTCCAGGAAGCAGGCTGCGGTCACGCTGCCGCCGGGTTGGCCGCCGATGTTGGCGATGTCGGCGAAGTTGGACTTCAGTTGTTCCTGGTAGGCGTCCTGGACCGGCATGCGCCATGCCGTGTCGCCGCTGGCTTTGCCGGCTGCCAGCAAATCGTCGGCGAGCTGGTCGTGGGCTTCGTCTTCGCGCGTGAACAGGCCGGAATTGTGATGGCCCAGGGCCACCACGCAGGCGCCGGTCAGGGTAGCGATGTCGACCACCGCGGCCGGCTTGAAGCGCTCGACATAAGTCAGCGCGTCGCACAGGATCAGGCGACCTTCGGCGTCGGTATTCAATACTTCAATGGTCTGGCCCGACATCGAGGTAACGATGTCGCCCGGCTTGGTGGCGCGGCCGGACGGCATGTTTTCGCAGGTCGGGATGACGCCGATCACGTTCAGTTTCAATTGCAGTTCGGCGATGGCGCGGAAGGTGCCCAGCACCGACGCCGCACCGCACATGTCGTACTTCATTTCATCCATGGCGGCGCCCGGCTTGAGCGAAATGCCGCCGGTGTCGAAGGTGATGCCCTTGCCGACCAGCACGGTCGGCGCATCCTTGGCTTTGCCGCCCATGTGCTTGAGGACGATGAACTTCGGCGGCTCGTCGCTGCCGTTGGTGACCGACAGGAAGCTGCCCATCTTGAGTGCTTCGAGTTGTTTGCGATCCAGCACTTCGACGCCCAGCTTGTATTCCTTGGCCAGCTTCTTGGCGGTGTTGGCGAGGTAAGTCGGGGTGCAGACATTGCCCGGCAAATTGGCCAGGTCCTTGCTCAGTTCCATGCCGTTGGCCAGCGCCACTGCTTCCGCCAGGCCGGTTTTGGCGGCTGCGGTGGCAGCGGTCGAGACGCCGAAGGCGATCTTCTTGACGCCGGTCGGGACGGGATCTTTTTTGCTCTTCAAGGCGTCAGAGCGGTAATTGTTGTCGCGTGCAGCCAGCACCAGCGCGCGGATGGCCCAGGCGGCGTCGCGGCCCTTGACCTGGTCCAGCGGCAGCAGCAGCAGCGCATCATTGGCGCCGACGGTTGTCAATGCGCGTGCCACGGCAGGCATTGCAGAGGAGAAACTTTTCTCGGTGATATCATCATCGGCGCCCAGGCCGACCAACAGCACGCGTTCTGCGGCAACGCCGGTGAGGCCGCGCAGCAGCAGCGTGGAACCGGGTTTGCCGGTGATGTCGCCGGATTTGAGCGCGCTGCTGATTGCGCCCATTTTGTCCAATGCTTGCGCAGCTGGTGTCAGCTTGCGGTTTTCAAAGACGCCAACCACGAGCGTGCCGGTCTTGGCGGCGGTGACGGAGGTTTTTGCGTCCAATGTTTTTATGCTAAAGTCCATCGCTTGTCCTTAGTTTGCTTTGATTGATTTACCTCTGTGATTATAAGCCCCGAATGATTTTTGAGCGCGCTCTTCGACGCGAATTGATGAGCACCGCCGGCGCAGTGTTCACAACGCTATTTACCATCACCCTGACCGTGATGCTGATCAAGATCCTCGGCCAGGCGGCCGGTGGTCAGGTCAGCTCGCAGGACGTGCTCGCACTGATCGGTTTCCAGGCGCTGAACTACATGCCTGTGATCCTGATCCTGACTGGTTTCATCTCCGTCTTGCTGGTCATCACCCGCAGCTACCAGGATTCCGAAATGGTGGTCTGGTTTGCCTCGGGCCTGAGCCTGACGCGCTGGATCAAACCGGTGCTGCGCTTCGGCTGGCCGATTATCCTGCTGACCGGCATCTTGAGCTTCGTTGTGACCCCCTGGGCCAACGAAAAGAGCTCACAGTTCCGCGAACGCTTTGAAAAACGCGAGGACATCGCGCGCGTGTCGCCCGGCAAATTCCAGGAGTCGGCAACCTCCAACCGCATCTTCTTCGTCGAAGGCATTTCCGGCGACGCCAGCAAGGTCAAGAACATTTTCGTGAACACCTTCCGCGACGGTAAAAACAGTATCGTGGTGGCCAAGGAAGGCGAGATGACGGTCGACAAGGACGGCGAAAAATTCGTCGTCATGAGCAAGGGCCGCCGCTATGACGGCTCGCCCAGCCAGCCTGATTTCCAGATGATCGAATTTGAGCGCTACGGTTTGCTGGTGGCCAATCAGTCGCAAGCGGTGGCCGGCGACAAATCGGCGCGCGCACTGCAGACCTGGGAGCTGCTCGGCAAGGACAACGGTTTCAACCGTGGCGAATTATTGTGGCGCGTAGCCTTGCCGCTGATGGCGCTGACCTTGATGATGCTGGCGATCCCGCTGTCGTTCGTCAATCCGCGCGCGGGTCGTTCGATTGGTCTGTTGGTGGCCTTGCTGCTGTTTGTCTTGTACAGCAACACGGTCAGCGTATTCCAGGCCGCCGTCACACAGAGCCGCCTGTCGCTTATGCTGGGCTGGTGGCCGGTGCACCTGGTGGTGTCTTTGCTGGTGGTGGCGATGTTCTTCCTGCGGCTCAAGGTCAATAGTTATTACCATCCCGCAGTGATGTGGTCTCGCGTACGGCGTGCGCTTTTCTTGAAACGGCAAGCCTGATGAGAGTTTTACAACGTTATATCACCACCGAGATCGTGCGCTCGGTGACCTTCGCGCTGGCGGCTTTCCTGGCGCTGTTTGCGTTTTTCGAACTGATGGGACAGCTGGAGTCGGTCGGCCGCAACGGCTATCAGTTGCAAAACGCCTTGCTGTACGTGGCCATGGGTTTGCCCGGGAATGTCTATGAACTGATGCCGATCGCGGTCCTGATCGGCACCATTTACGCACTGGCGCAGCTCGCGGCCAGTTCCGAGTTCACCATCATGCGCGTGTCGAGCATGTCGACCCGCATGACCGCGGTGGCGCTGGCCAAGATCGGTATCGGCTTTGCCATCGTCACTATTTTGTTCGGCGAGCTGGTGGCGCCCAAGGCCACTGAACTCGGCGAAAAATTCAAGCTGCAGGCACAGGGCGCCTCCTTGTCCCAATTTCGCTCGGGCCTGTGGGCCAAGGACGTGATCAAGAGCGACGGACTGCAAGGCGACGTCATCGGCACCCGCTTCCTGAACATCCAGCGCATGCTCAGCGACGGCCATCTCGACGGTGTCAAGATTTACGAACTGGACAAGGATTTTCACTTGTCCGACATGATCGTTGCCGCGCGCGGCGATTATCAGGGTGACCACGTGTGGCAATTGACGGACGTCCAGCAAACCACCTTCATCGCCAACAACAAGGCCAGCGACATCACGTCGCCGATCTCGACCAGCAAGCTCAAGACGCGCAGCTTCGTATCCGAAGTCACGCCTGAGATTCTGTCGGTGCTGTTTGCAGATCCTGATCGCATGTCGGCCTACGACTTGCGCGCGTACACCAAGCATCTGGAAGCCAACAACCAGCGCACCGAGCGCTACGAAATCGCGTTCTGGAAAAAGATCGTCTATCCGCTGTCGATTTTCGTCATGATGGCGCTGGCGCTGCCGTTCGCGTACCTGCATTTCCGCGCCGGCGGCGTCAGCCTGAAGATCTTCACCGGCATCATGATCGGCGTCAGCTTCCAGTTGATCAACAATCTGTTTTCGCACCTGGGTTTGCTCAACACCTGGCCGGCGGTCGTCACGGCAGCCTTGCCGAGTACGCTGTTCATGCTGATGGCGATCGTGGCGCTGCGCTGGGTTGAGCGGCGGTGATGGCGATGCAAAAATCCCTGATCCTGTTTGCCCACGGCGCCCGCGATCCCAACTGGGCGGAGCCGTTTCGACGTTTGCGCGCGCTGACGCAGGCAAGTCTGCCGGAGGTGGCGGTGGAGTTGGCGTTCCTGGAGTTGATGACGCCGGACTTGCCGCAACTGGCGGCGCAGCAGATTGCCGATGGCGCGCAGCAGGTGACGATCGTGCCGGTATTTTTGGGGCAGGGCGGACATGTGCGGCGTGATTTGCCGGTGCTGGTCGAGCAATTGCAGCAGGCGCACCCGGGTATACAATTTCAGGTTGCAGCGGCGGCCGGCGAAGACGCCGGTGTGCTGCAAGCGCTGGCCCACTATTGCATCGCCGAAGTCGGCACGGCCGACTAGTTCATCGCACGCGTCAGAACAAGCGCGAGCCGTTCGGCACGGCTTGGTCCGGCGCGAACAACACGACTTCTCCCTCGGCATCGGGGAATCCCAGCGTCAATACTTCCGACATGAACTTGCCGATCTGGCGCGGCGGAAAGTTGACCACGACTGCGACTTGTTTTCCCGCCAATTCTTCCAACTGATAGTGCGTCGTGATTTGCGCGCTGCTTTGCTTGATGCCGATCGTCGGGCCGAGGTCGATCTTCAGTTTGTAGGCCGGCTTGCGCGCTTCCGGAAAGGCGTCTGCCGAGACGATGGTGCCGATGCGGATATCGACCTTGAGGAAATCGTCAAAGGTGATCGGCGTGGCTGCCGGCGTGCTGGAGTCGTGGAGCAGATGCATGGAGGGTAGTCAGATGAGAAATGGTGTTACAGCAGGTGTTGCAGCGCGTCGCGCTTGGCCAGTGCTTCGCCGATCATGACCAGCACCGGGCCGCTGCACTGGGTCAGGCCTTGTTCCAGCGTGCCGAGTTCGAGATCGAGGATGCGCTCGTTGTCGCGGCTGCAATTTTCCACCACCACCACAGGCGTGCTGCGCGCATAACCAAGTGAGAGCAGGCGTTGCGCGGTGGCAGTGGCTTCGCGGCCACCCATGTACTGCACCAGCGTGTCGCCGTTGGGCATGATGAATTCGCTAGGCTCGTCGGGCGCCGTGCTGGAGGTGAACAAGGACACGCTGCGCGCGACGCCGCGCTTGGTCAGCGGGCGTTGCGCCGACGATGCCGCGGCCAGGGCGGCGGTGATGCCGGGCACGATTTCGTAGGGAATATGGTGACTGTCGAGCGCGCGCAATTCTTCATCGGCGCGGCCGAACAGCATCGGGTCGCCGCCTTTCAGGCGCACGATCATGCGGTACTGCCCGGCGCATTCGATCAGGCGTTCATTGATGACTTGCTGGGCGGTGGAGCGCTGGCCGCTGCGTTTGCCGACCGAAATCTTGACGGCTTGCGGACACAGTTCCAGCATTTCGTCGGTCACCAGCGCGTCGTGCAACACCACTTCGGCCTGGCCGAGCAGGCGCGCGCCACGCACGGTGATCAGGTCAGCGGCGCCGGGACCGGCGCCAATCAGGTAGACCTTGCCCATCAATGTGGCAGAAGTAGGAGGCGTTGGCGAATTGGCTAGGCTCATGCTGGTAACAGGAAAAATCGCAGCCCGGCACATACCGGCTGCTGCGCGTTCCAGCCCGCTGCTGCGGGTGGAACGCCATAGCAGCGATTATCAGGCATCCAGGCGGATCATGCCAGCGGCAACCGTCTGGTGCGTGACTTCATCGATCAGGATGAAGGCACCGGTGGCGCGGATGGCGTCATAGCTGTCGGCGGCAATCGCCTGCTGTACATTGATCGATACGCGGGCGATGTCGTTGAGCTTGAGCGACTCGGCCGGATGACGTTCTTGCGTATTGATATCGAGCAAGGTATCGATCTTGGTCACGCGCGCTGCCACTTGTTTGGTGGTGTGCTTGAGCCAGTATTTGCGGCGCGGGTCGAGCGCGTCTTCGGACAGCCAGCACAGGTCGGCGCTGACGGTCTTGAGCAGCACCGGTGCATTTTCGGCCGAGGCCAGCATGTCGCCGCGCGAAATGTCGAGGTACTCGTCCAGCAAGATGGTCACCGACTGACCGGCCGCTGCGGATTGCAGCGAACCGTCCAGCGTCAGGATGTCTTTCACGGTGGCGCTCTGGCCGCCCGGTTGCACCAGCAGCTTGTCGCCTCGGCTGACCTTGCCTGCTTCGATGCGGCCCATGTAGCCGCGGAAGTCGTTGGCTTCATGGCCGTTATGGCGCGCCACCAGTTGCACCGGGAAGCGGAACGGCTCCGCGTGGGCATCTTCATAAACCGACAGCGACTCCAGCAACTCGATCAGCGTCGGACCCTGGTACCACGACAGCCTGTCGCCGGCAGTGACCACATTGTCGCCGGCCAACGCCGACAGCGGGATAGGACGCACGTCCTGCAAGCCCAGCTGGGCCGCAAATTCCTGATAGGCGCCGACGATGCGCTCGTACACGGTCTGGTCGTAGTTCACCAGATCCATCTTGTTGACCGCGACCACGATGTGCTGGATTTGCAGCAGGTGGGCGATGGTCGAGTGACGCTTGGTTTGCGTGAGCAATTCCACGCTGCCGTCGTCATTGAGTTTGACCTTGGAGACGTCGATCAGGATGATCACCGCGTCGGCGGTCGAAGCGCCGGTCACCATGTTGCGCGTGTATTGCTCGTGGCCCGGCGTATCGGCGATGATGAACTTGCGCTTGGGCGTGGCGAAATAACGGTAAGCCACGTCGATGGTGATGCCTTGCTCGCGTTCGGCTTCGAGGCCGTCGGTCAGCAGCGACAGGTCGATGGTGTCACCCACGGTACGCTTGTGTTTGGCGCGTGAGATGGAGGCGAGCTGGTCGGCGAAGATGCCCTTGCTGTCGAACAGCAGGCGGCCGATCAGCGTGCTTTTGCCGTCATCCACCGAGCCGGCGGTGATGAAGCGCAGCAGGCCGCGTTCGTGCGAAGTCGCAGGGGAGGCGATGGTCAGGTCTTTTTCGGCAACGGCGGCATTCATCAGAAATATCCTTCTTTTTTACGTTTTTCCATCGACGCTTCAGACGTTTGATCGTCCATGCGCGTTGCGCCGCGTTCGGTGATTTGGGTGACGGCGGTTTCGGCGATGATCGCTTCGACGGAAGCGGCATCGGACGCCACCGGGCAGGTGCAGGAAATGTCGCCCACGGTGCGGAAGCGCACCACGCGGCTTTCGACGGTTTCCCCTTCCTTGGCCGGGGTCAGGTCGGTCAGCGGCACCAGCAGGCCGTTGCGCGGGATCACCTGGCGTTCATGTGCAAAATAGATCGGCGGCAGCGCCAGTTTTTCGCGGGCGATGTATTGCCAGACGTCGAGCTCGGTCCAGTTCGAGATCGGGAACACGCGCATGTTTTCACCGGGATGCACGCGCGTGTTGTAGAGGTCCCAGAGTTCGGGACGTTGCGCCTTCGGATTCCATTGGCCGAACTCGTCGCGGAAGGAAAAGATGCGTTCCTTGGCGCGCGCTTTTTCTTCATCGCGCCGGGCGCCGCCGATGCAGGCGTCGAACTTGAATTCTTCAATGGTTTCCAGCAAGGTCACTGCCTGCGCAGCATTGCGCGAGTCGGTCAGCGGATTGCGCAGGCGTACGGTGCCGCGCCTGATGGAGTCTTCGACCGAACGCACCACCAGCTTTTCGCCGAGTTCGGCGGCGCGCTGGTCGCGGAAGGAAATCACTTCCGGGAAGTTGTGGCCGGTGTCGATATGCACCAGCGGGAACGGGAACTTGCCTGGACGGAAAGCCTTTTCGGCGATGCGCAACAGCACCACGGAATCCTTGCCGCCGGAAAACAGCAGCGCCGGATTGCTGCACTCGGCTGCGACTTCGCGCATGATGTGGATCGCTTCGGATTCCAGCCAGTCCAGGTGGCGGTTGCTGGCATTGTCCAGGAAAAGTTGTTCAACTGCTGTGTTCATACGTGACCTTTGGTTCAAGTCGAATGGTAAATCCGAGACGGCGATGGCAGCTGCGCTGCGCATCAGGATCTTGCTGGTGACTATGGGACTGGTAAGCGCGATCAGGCGGGGGCGGCGTGCGACTTGATGCGAATCAGCTTGCCATCCACCACGTGCAGGCCGCATTCCTTGGAGTCGGGGTTTTCCCACCACCAGCGGCCGGCGCGCACATCTTCGCCCGGCTGGATGGCGCGGGTACAGGGCTCGCAGCCGATGGACGGGAAGCCCTGATCATGCAGCGGGTTGTACGGCACCTGGTGGTCGCGGAGGTATTGCCACACATCTTCTTCCGACCAGTCGGCCAGCGGATTGAACTTGGCCATGCCGTGCGCCGGATCGTCTTCCTGTACATCAAGCGCGGCGCGCGTGACCGACTGCGCGCGGCGTTGACCGGTGATCCAGGATTTGTTGCCGGCGAGCGCGCGGTTGAGCGGCTCGATCTTGCGGATGCGGCAGCATTCCTTGCGCATCTCGACGCTGTCGTAAAAGGCGTTGAGGCCGTTCTGGCTGACATAGTGCTCGACGGCGGCCGGCTCCGGACGAAACGGCGTGACGTCGTAGTCGTAGGTTGCCTTGATGCTGTCGAGCATGCCCAGTGTTTCTTTGTGCAGGCGACCGGTTTCCAGTGTGAAGATGCCGATCTGGTCTTGCAGCTTGCCGCGCAGGATCATGTCGGTCAGCACCATGTCCTCCGCGGCCATGCTGGAAGCGAACACGGCCGGGGTGTAGTCGGCGGCGATCTTTTCCAGCGTGGCGCGGGTCGCTGCAATGAGGTCTTGCAGCGGGTCTTGCAAAGCGTGGTCGGACATGGCGTTGGTCTTTCTATATCCCGTGACGAATGAATATCAGTCGCGGGTGGCAAGCGTTTCGCGCTTGGCGCGACGGAACAGCGGATTCTTTTCATCCCACGAGGTCTGGTACTTTTCCGAAAAATCGGTCAGGCCCTTCAAGGCATCGTGGATGTTCTTGTCGGCACGCACGGCGAAGGCATTGAAGCCGACGCGCTGCATGTAGAACAATTGGTCGCGCAGTACGTCGCCGACGGCGCGCAATTCGCCGGTGTAGCCGAGGCGGGCGCGCAGGTTGTAGGCGATCGAGTAACCGCGACCGTCGGCGAACTTGGGGAAGTCCACCGCAATGACTTGGAACGGCGCCGAATCAGCTTTTAATTCGTCCTTCAGCTCTTCCGGGCGCTCATCGCTGGCGAACCAGAGGCCGAGTTCCTTGCGGCCTTGCAGAGCGGCGCGTTGCGCTTGCCATACCTTCAGCGGCACGATGACCTTGCCTTCGGGAACGGCGACGCCTTCCGCGGTGTCACCTTCGTTCAGGCGCAGTACGGTCCAGTCGTCGCTGATGACGACTTTGTCTTTAATCAGATTAGGCACAGACATCTTCTCCAGTGACATGACCAGCCTTGATCGGGCTGGCATAGACGAAATCCTTGAACGGCGTGACGCCGACACGGCGCACGGTATCGATGAAGCGTTCGTCTTCGATGCGTTGTTTGACATAGACCTGCAGCAGGCGGTCGATCACGGTCGGCATCTGGTGCGCCGAGAACGAAGGGCCGATGATCTTGCCGATGCTCGAGGTGTTGCCTTGCGCGCCGCCCAGCGAGACCTGGTACCACTCGGCGCCGTCCTTGTCGACGCCCAGGATGCCGATGTTGCCGACATGGTGGTGGCCGCAGGCGTTGATGCAGCCCGAGATGTTCAACTCGATGTCGCCGATGTCGTGCTGGAAGTCGATGTTGTCGAAGCGCTCGGCAATCGCCTGCGCAATCGGGATCGACTTGGCGTTGGCCAGCGAGCAGAAATCACCGCCGGGGCAGCAGATGATGTCGGTCAAGAGGCCGATGTTCGGCGTTGCCAGCCCGTGCGCCTTGGCTTCTTTCCACAACGCATACAGTTCGCTTTGCTTGACGTCGGCCAGCACCAGGTTTTGCTCGTGCGTGACGCGTAGTTCCGAGAAGCTGTAGCGGTCGGCCAGGTCGGCGACGAAATCGAGTTGATCGGCGGTGATGTCGCCCGGCGGCACGCCGGTTTTTTTCAGGGACAGGATCGCCGCAGCATAGCCGGGACGCTTGTGTTCCTTGACGTTGCGCTTGATCCAGTTGGCGAAGCCCTTGTCTTCAGCCTTCAGACGCTCGTATTCGGCGTCGGCGGCAGGCAGGGTTTCATAGGCAGGCTCGGTGAAATAATTCGCCACGCGTTGCAGTTCTTCTTCGGTCAGCGTCGACGGGCCGTCCTTGATGTGCAGCCATTCTTCCTCAACCTGACGGGCGAATTCTTCTGCACCGATGGCCTTGACCAGGATCTTGATGCGCGCCTTGTAGATGTTGTCGCGACGCCCGTACTGGTTGTACACGCGCAGGATTGCTTCCAGGTAAGACATGGCGTGGCGCCATGGCAGGAATTCGCGGATCTGGCTGCCAAGGATGGGGGTACGACCCATGCCGCCGCCGACCAGTACACGGAAACCGACTTCGCCGGCTTCGTTCTTGATCACATGCAGGCCGATGTCGTGCACGGCCGTGGCGGCGCGGTCTTGCTCGGAACCGCTGATGGCGATCTTGAATTTGCGCGGCAGGTACGCGAACTCGGGGTGGAAGGTGCTCCACTCGCGGATCAGTTCGGCGTAGGGACGCGGATCAACGATCTCGTCGGCGGCGACGCCGGCCAGTTCGTCCGAGGTGGTGTTGCGGATGCAATTGCCCGAGGTCTGGATGGCGTGCATTTCCACCGTGGCCAGTTCGGCCAGGATGTCAGGCGACTCTTCCAGTTTGATCCAGTTGAACTGGATATTCTGACGTGTGGTGAAGTGGCCGTAGCCGCGATCGTACTTGCGCGCGATGTGGGCAAACATGCGCACCTGGCGCGAGGCCAGCAGGCCGTAAGGAACCGCGATGCGCAGCATGTAGGCATGGCGCTGCAGGTACAGACCGTTTTGCAGGCGCAGGATGCGGAATTCATCCTCGATCAGTTCATCGGAGAGGCGGCGGCGCACTTGGTCTCGATACTGTGCAACTCGCTCTTTGACGATCAGATGATCGTATTGGTCATAGCGGTACATCTTGTGGTCCCTGTTAACGTCTTGTCGAAATCTTGCAGTCGAGATTTCGTATGATTAAAAAACCTAAAAAACCAGCTTGAGGGCAACGCTCGTCAGCGTAACTGCCAGCAGGCCACGCAAGAACTTTTCCGGCACCGCACGCGCAGCGAGCGAACCGATGGTGATGCCCGGCACTGAACCCAGCAGCAAGGCGCCCAACAGGCTCCAGTCAATCGAGCCCAGCCACCAGTGGCCGAATGCAGCGATGGCCGTCAAGGGCACCGCATACGCGATGTCGGTGCCGGCGATTTCTGCCGGCGACAAACGCGGATACAACAGCACCAGCAGGGTGGCGCCGACAGCACCGGCGCCGATTGAGGAAATCGTGACCAGGATGCCCAGCACGGCGCCTGCGGCGATGGTGGCGTTGGTCAGTTGGCGACCTTGCAAATGGCGTTCCGGATGGGCATTCAGCCATGCTTGGAGTTTACTCTTAAACAGCAAGGCAATCACGGTGAGGAAAACAGACGCAGCGATGGAATAACGGATGACCTGGCTGATGCCGTCGCTGACGGCGCCGAAATACTTCAGCAGCAGGGTGGCGACCACGGCCGCAGGCAGCGCGCCGTACGACAGGCGGCGCACGATATCCCAGCGCACGGTGCCCTTGAAACGATGCGCAAAAGTCCCGGCCGTCTTCGTCGCCGAAGCAAAGGCCAGGTCCGTGCCGACCGCCACGCTGGGGTGGATGCCGAACAGCAGCGTCAGTAAGGGCGTCATCAGCGAGCCGCCGCCGACGCCGGTCAATCCGACCAGCAATCCCACAGCAAATCCGCTGACTACATAAGAAACAGTCATAACACCTCGTCTATAACAGGTCGAATCGTAATAAACTTAGGCTTCAAACCAAACTACATACTATTTATTTGCTTATATGCACATTCGGCATATACAAATACAGTCGCTGAAAACCTGTTCGAAGTCTTATTGCGAGGCCATGATCTGGCGTCGTCCGGTGCTCGAAATCCTCATGGTCTCAAGACCACGCCGGTTTCTCCGTTCCGGGCGTCTCCAGCTGATGGTCTCTCGCTACAGGCTTTGAGCAGGTTATGAACATACAGAAGGACAGGCCATGAATCTGCATCAATTCCGCTTCGTCAGGGAGGCGGTCAGGCAAAACTACAACCTCACTGAAGCCGCCAAGGCGCTGTACACCTCGCAGCCCGGTGTCTCGAAGGCAATCATCGAACTGGAAGAAGAGCTCGGTGTGGACATTTTCACGCGTCACGGCAAGCGTATCCGCGGCCTGACGGAGCCGGGCCGGGCGGTATTGCGTTCGGTTGAGCTGATCATGCAGGAAGTCGACGGCTTGAAACGCATCGGCAAGGAGTTCGCAGCGCATGACAGCGGCAGCTTCACAATCGCCACCACGCACACCCAGGCGCGCTATTCGCTGCCGAAAGTGGTGCAGGCTTTCACGCAGAAATATCCCAAGGTCAGGTTGTCATTGCTGCAAGGCAATCCCAAGCAGATTACCGAGATGGTGCGTAACGACCAGGCCGACATCGCCATCGCGACCGAAGCGCTGGCTTCGGGCGAAGGCCTTGTCTCTTTGCCATGTTACCAATGGGAGCACGTGGTGGTGGCGCCGCCCGACCATCCCTTGCTCAAATCGAAGAACCTGTCGCTGGAAGAAATTGCCAGTTATCCGCTGATCACCTACGACGCCGCTTTCAGCGGCCGCAGCAAGATTGACCACGCCTTCAGCCTGCGCGACCTGAAACCGGACATCGTGCTGGAAGCCATCGACGCCGACGTCATCAAGACTTACGTCGAGCTCGGCATGGGTGTGGGCATCATCGCGGGCATGGCCTTCGACGCCGAGCGCGATCGCGGCTTGCGTTCCGTCGCGGCCGGCCATCTGTTCGGCACCAATGTCTCACGCGTGGCGCTCAAGCAGGGCGCCTACCTGCGCAGCTATGTCTACACCTTCATCGAATTGCTGGCGCCGACCTTGAACCGCAAGCTGATTGCGCAAGTCATGGAAGGCGAGAAAGACATGTACGAACTGTGACGACTCTGGCGCACACACAGGCTGACAATCTGGCACTGATGCAATGATGAGTATGCTTGCCGGCCTGCATGGCCACACCTTGCGTCGCGTGCGCCGGCTCTGGATGCAATACGGCATCCTCTGGCTGGGCGCGGTATTGGTCGGCCTGGTGGCCGTGATGTATGCGTGGCTGATCGATTTCGGCTTCGCCATGTTTCGCAGCGTGCAGCGCGGCCATGAGTGGCTGCCGCTGATCCTGACGCCGGCCATGAGCGCCTTGTGCGTCTGGCTGACGCGGCGCTTCTTCCCGGGCGCCGAGGGTAGCGGGATCCCGCAAGTGATTGCGGCGCTCGGTGAGCAGGGCGAATTGCGTTCACAACGCGCCCCCAAACTGCTGTCCCTGAAAATCATGGCGGGCAAGATCGGCGTTTCCTTCCTGGGTATCTTGGGCGGCTTCACCATCGGCCGCGAAGGGCCGACGGTGCAGGTCGGCGCGGTGCTGATGTTCAACATGCGGCGCTTTTATCCGCGTCCCAGCGCGATCCTGGAAAAACGCCTGATCCTGGCAGGGGCGGCAGCCGGACTGTCGGCCGCCTTCAATACCCCGTTGGCCGGCATCGTGTTCGCCATCGAAGAGCTGTCGCGCAGCTTTGAGCAGCGCGCCAGCGGCATCGTCATCACGACCATCATCTTTGCCGGCGTGGTCGCGCTCGGCCTGAACGGCAACTACACCTATTTCGGCACCATCACGGCGGGCGGCGACAGCGTGCGTGAGCTGGTGATTGCGGTGATCGTCAGCGGTGTCCTGATGGGCGTTGCCGGCGGCATTTTTTGCTGGCTGCTGCTCAATACGCATCGCTGGATACCGGCGCCGTTGCGCAGCTTGCGGGCCGAACGGCCGGTGCTGTTCGGTGCCTTGTGCGGCTTGCTGGTGGCCGTGATCGGCATCGTCGCCGGCGGCGTGACCTTCGGTAGCGGCTATGCCGAAGCGAAGGGGTTGCTAAGCGGCCAGGAGCAATTGTCGCCCTGGTATCCATTGGCGAAAATGGCCTCGATGGTGGGTTCTTATCTGCCCGGCATCCCGGGCGGCATCTTTGCGCCCTCGCTGTCGATCGGCGCCGGCTTCGGCAATTTGATGCACATGGTGTTCGACCATACTTCCTTGTCGATGCTGATTGCGCTGGCGATGGTCGGCTATCTGGCGGCGGTGACGCAGTCGCCGATGACGGCATTCGTGATCGTGATGGAAATGATCAACGGCCACGCGCTGGTGATTTCGCTGATGGCGACGGCCTTGCTGGCCAGCCGCGTGTCGCGCTTCTTCACGCCGCCGCTGTATGAGGCGTTGTCGGAGCGTTACGCGCATTAGCAGGCGTGATGCCACTCGGCGTGCATGTGGAGGAAACCAGAAGAGGGTGGTTCAGCATCGCTCCTGCGCTGTCTTGCCTGACACTGGCGAGACGGCGCAGGAGGACAGGCAGGTCTGGATCAGACCTGCGCGACAGCCTTGCTTGCGGCGCGGCAGCCTTCCAGCAGGAAGGACAGGCCGACCACCAGCACCAGTTCGCCCTCGGCGGAGCGTGCGGTACCGGTAATGCCGTTGGTCTGGATTGCGGTCAGTGGCTTGATCACCAGGTCGGCAGTGCCTTCCACGGCGCCGACGCTGAGGATGTACGGATGCGGCACCGCCATCACGATACCGACACGTTCGTTGCCCGGTTCATAACCAAGTACGCCGGCCAGCGAGTGCACCGGCAATGGACGTCCCTGGTCGCGCAACACCGGCGCGCCGCCGACTTCGTCGAAGTCGTCCGGCAATTCCACCACGCGTTCCACCACCGCCATCGGCAACGCCAGCGCTGCACCGGCGGTACGCACCAGCATGGTCGGGATGATCGACAATTCAATCGGCAGGCGAATCGAGAAACGGGTGCCGACACCCAGCGTGGAATCGATGCGGATGGTGCCGCGATGTTTTTCCACCGCCGTTTTTACCACGTCCATGCCGACGCCGCGGCCGGATACGCTGGAGGCCACTTCCTTGGTCGAGAAGCCCGGCAGGAACACCAGTTGCAGCGCTTCGTCATGGCTTTGCGCTTCGTGTTCGCCGATCAGGCCCTTGCCGATTGCCTTCTTGCGCAGGAAATCGGGATCCATGCCCTTGCCGTCATCGAAGATTTCAATCATGACGCTGCTGGCTTCTTGCCATGCCTTGAGCGAAATGGTTGCCTTGTTCGGCTTGCCGGCGGCGCCGCGATCGGTTTCGATGCCGTGGTCGAGCGAGTTGCGCAACATGTGCACCAGCGGATCGTAGAGGCTGTCCACCACCACGCGGTCGACTTCGGTTTCGGCACCCGAGATGGCCAGGTCGACGTCTTTACCCAAGTCTTTCGCCAGTTCGCGCACCAGTCGCGGGAATTTCTGGAACAGGCGGCCGACCGGTTGCATGCGCGTCGACAAGGTCGCGCGTTGCAGTTCACTGGAGTAGCGCGACGCGCGACCCAGGGTTTCGGCCAGCGTCGACATCAACGCCGCGGCAGTGCCCTCAAACTTGAACTGCTGCAGTTTTTCCAGTAGCACGGCAGCCTGGTTGGCAGCCTGCACCGATTCGCCGGCGACTTCCAGCAGTGCGTCGAGCTTGCCGGCATCGATACGGATGCTTTCTTCCTTGGCGTTGCCCGGTTGGTTGTCGGTGGCGCGGCGGGCAGGAGCGGCCGCCGCTGGAGCCGGCTTGGGTGTGGCCGACGGCAGCGATTTTGGATGGCCGGAAGCGGCTTCGGGTGCCGCTTCTGCCGCAGCTTGTACTGGTGCCGCAGCGACCGCAGCCGTTGCAGGGGCATCGCCGACGCCGCCGGAAACCGCCTGATACAAAGCGTTCCAGTCGAGCGAGCCGTCGGCGCCGAGCACGCTGGCGCCGCCATTGGCCGAAGGTGTCGATACTGCCGACGGCGCCGCTGCGACTGGCGCAGCAACGGCGGCAGGCGCAGGCGCCGCAGCGGGCGCGCCCTTGTTGCCTTCGATGGCCTGGGTCAGAATATCTTCCAGATCTTGCGGCATCGACGCCAGACTGGCCGGATCGGCACCGTTGGACAGCTCAGTGAGCTGGTCGGCGACGAAGCCGCTGGCTTGCAAAGCGGCTTCGATCGCCAATGGCGTCACCTGCGCCTTGCCGGTGCGCAGGGCATCGAACAGGTTTTCCGTCAAATGACATGCCGACACCATTGCCGGCAAGTTGACGAAACCGGCGCCGCCTTTGATGGTGTGGAAAGCGCGGAAAACCGCGTTCAGAATTTCCAGATCGTCAGGATGCCGTTCAAGAGTCAACAGATGCTCTTCAACGTTAGTCGCGAGGTCTAAGGCCTCAACGACAAAATCCTTGAGCATTTCGTCATCCATTAGAACCCCAGATTAGCGAGTAGATCATCCACATCATTCTGCGCCATGGCTGAGCCGGGTGCAGATGGTCCGTTTAACAATTCCACCGGTTTTTCAATCGCAGCCTTGACTTCCGGCGGCGCATTGTCGCGCAGCAGTTGGGCCAGCTCTCGTTCAGCGATGGCGGTGATGCCGACAATCTTTTTGATCAGCTGGCCGGTGATGTCCTGGAAGTCCTGCGCCATCATGATTTCCAGCATGCGGGCTTTTTCGACTTCGGTAGCTTCAATCACGGCCGAGGAGAACTTCTTCGAATCGTTGGCCAGGCCTTTGAATTCGTCGATCGTCATTTGACCGGCAAACAAACGGGCCCAACGATCATCGATGTCCTTGGCTTTGCTGGCGAGTGCATCCTGGGCTGGCATGCCGGCATCGATGGAGTTGAGGACCTTGTTGGCGGCTTGTTCGGTCAGTGTCGCAACGTGTTCGAGACGACCCTGAGCGTCGCCGATCTGGGAGGCCACATCCGACAGCGAGCGATCGTAACCGAGTTCGCGCATGGAATCGTGCAACAGACGGACGATGCCGCCGAGACGCTCGTACATGGGTTTGTCGGACTGGTCTTCCGCAGCCGGATCCGGGCTGGCTGCTGCGGCAGGTGCTGCCGCAGCAGCGGCGGGCAGGTTTTGTGCCGAAATCTCGTCAAATAGTGCCTCTAAATCAACATCGTCACTCATGATCTTCTTTTCTCCATACGAATTTGATGCGTTATTTGCTTCTGCCGCAGATGCAGACGATCTGTCATAACTGAATTACATGGGGGTACGACGAGCTGGTGGTTCGGTGATAGAAGCTCCTGTTCTGACAGATGGCTCACGCAATTCATGTCGTCTATGCATATCGGCCAGGAACGCCAAACCTGTAGCAGACCTGCCCGCTGCGTTCGTTTGCCGTATCCGATGTTTATGTGCTGAATTCCCCGAATGACGCCTCGTTGGAGGCGGACTTCCGCTATTTATTGAATGAATTATAAGGCCCTGTCAAGCTACCCCATCGGCTAAAAAGCGATGAAAATTCCCCATTTCAATGACGTTATGGCGGCGATGTTGACCTGTTGGCAATCTTACTGCAAGCCTGCTTCGTTTGTCACGACAGATTGCCGGGCGTGGTTTTGACGCATACAATTGCGCGCTTTTGGTGCTCGCCAGAAGTGCTGGTCAGAAATATATTGTGAATTATCCCGGTCTTTCTTCGCGCGCCGCGGCGCGCGCGCTGGCCCTGGCAGCAGGCGCTTGCACGCTCGACACCCACGCTGCACCGACTTCTGCTGACAACAGCCTGACGCCGCTGTTGGTGACGGCTTCGCGCTTTCCCAACGATCCCGCCTTGAGCCCGGTCGGCGCCACCGTGATCAGCGCCGACGATATCCGCAACGCCGGTATCAATAACGTCAATGAGGCGATCCGCAAGCTGGGCGGCGTATATGGTCGCCAGAGCCTGGCCGGACCGGGCGACTATGCGCTCGACCTGCGCGGCTTCGGCAGCAACGGCGACCAGAATATGGTGATCCTGATCGACGGCGTACGTTTATCCGAAAACGAATTGTCGACCGCCTTGCTGTCATCGGTGCCGATCGACAGCGTCGAACGTATCGAGATCGTGCGTGGCGGCAGCAGCGTGTTATATGGCGACGGCGCCACCGGCGGCACGATACAGATCATCACCAAGCGACCGGCGGCGGACGCCATCCGCGGCAGCGTGAGCGGCGAGTTCGGCAGCGATGGTCTGCGCAGTGCTCGGGCCAGCGTGGCCAAGGGCTGGGACGGCTTCGCGCTCAATGCCGCTTACAGCAAGCAGCACACCGACAACTATCGCGACAACAATCGCAGCAACCAGGAAAACTTCAGCGGCGCAGCGCAATGGTTTGCCAATCAGGGACGCTTTGGCTTGCGCGTCGATTTGGCGCGCGCCGACTATGGTCTGGCCGGCGCGCTGTCGATGGCGCAGTTTCTTGCCAATCCGCGCCAGGCCAGTACGCCCAACGACTACGGCTCCTACGACAGCGATCGCATCACGGCCTTCTTTGAGCGCAGCTTCGGCGCGCTGGAAGCGGCGGCCGAATTGTCTCATCGCGAGAAAATTTCGCGTTCCAGCTATGGCGGCGCCGCACTCACCGAAGTGCACAGCCGCACCACGCAATTCTCGCCACGCCTGCGCCATGTCGCCGAAGGAGGCATGTTAAAGAACGAGCTGGTGACGGGGATCGATGTTTCCGAATGGCAGACCGGCAACGTCAACGGCAGCAGCGACGCGGCGCAGACGGCGCGCGCCGGCTATGTGCGCGACGAGTTGCAGATCGCCGGCAATACGCGCATCGCGCTCGGCGTGCGCCATGAAGTGTTCGACAAGAAGAGCGTCGTCGGCGCATATGGCAATGCGCAGGGCGTCAACGCCTGGGACGCGCAGGCCAGCTATGCGCTGGTGCCGTCGCTGCGCGTGTTCGGCAAGGCCGGGCGAAGTTATCGCTTGCCGACCGCCGACGAGAATGGTTTTACTGTGCTGGTGACCGGACAGGTATTGAAGCCGCAGACTTCGCACGACCTCGAGTTCGGCGCGACCTTGGGCGGCGCCGACAACAACGCCACGCTCAAGTGGTTTCGTCATCGTCTCAAGGACGAGCTGTTTTTCGATCCCACCGCCGGCGCGTTCGGCGCCAACGTCAATCTGGATCCGACCAAACGCCAGGGCATCGAGCTCGAAGCCAGCCAGCGCCTGAACGCCGACTTCAGCCTCAAGGCCAACCTGCAGCACATGGTCGCGGTTTTCACCGGCGGCCCCAACGTCGGCAAGGAAATGGTGCTGGTGCCGAAGAACACGGCGTCGGTGCGCCTGAACTGGCAGGGCGGCAAGCAGACCGTCAATGTCGGCGTGTTGTGGGTCGATGCGCAACGTTACGGCAGCGACTTCAGCAATAGCTGCAACGCGCGCATGCCCTCGTATGCCACGGCCGACGCGCGCTACGCCGTGCGGGTGAGTGCCTGGGAATTCGCCCTGACCGGCAGCAACCTGAGTGACAAGAACTATTTCTCGCAAGCCTTCGGCTGCGCCGCCGGCATCTATCCGGATAGCGGGCGTGCAGTAAAATTCAGCGCACGTTACGACTTTTAAGGACTTCATGCGACGAGCGATATGGACGCTTTCCGGCCTGGCGCTGCTGGCTGTGCTGGCGCTGGTGCTGGCCGGCGTCTGCGGCAGCACCGGTTGCCTGCGGCTCAGCGGCGACAACCCCAACCTGTCGATGCTGCTGCAATTGCGCGTGCCGCGCGCATTGACGGCATTCATCGTCGGCGCCTTGCTGGCGATGGCGGGCGCGCTGATGCAAGTCTTGCTGCGCAATCCCTTGGCCGAGCCTTATGTGCTCGGCGTCTCCGGCGGCTCGGCGGCTGGCGCCTTGCTGGCAATGCTGCTGGCCGCTTCCATCGGTTTGCCGCGGCAGTATGTCGCTGTCGTCGGCGCCGCTTTGGGCGCGGCGCTTGCCGTGCTGCTGTTGTTCAGTCTGGTCGGCAATTCCCTGCGCCGCTTGCCGATCTCGCCGCTGGCGGCCGGTCATCGCTTGCTGTTGACCGGCGTCATGCTGGCCGCCGGTTTTGGCGCCGTGATTACGCTGGTGCTGACGCTGGCGGCGGAGACGCAATTGCGCGGCATGGTGTTCTGGCTCATGGGCGATCTCGAAGACAGCCGTTTTTTGCCGATGGCGGCGCTGGTCGCGTTGGCCGTCTTGATCTGGTCGACCTGGAATGCGCCGCGTCTGAATTTGCTGGCGCGCGGCGACAGTTTTGCGCAACTGCTCGGCGTGCCGGTGGTGCGCCTGCGCGTGGCGACCTTGTGTGCGGCATCGTTGGCGACGGCCGCCGCCGTCACGATGGCCGGCACCATCGGCTTTGTCGGCCTGGTGGTGCCGCACGGCTTGCGGCTGCTGATCGGCAATGATCAGCGGGTGTTGCTGCCGGCCGCTGCATTGGCCGGTGGCGGCGCGCTCGCGCTGGCGGATCTGGCGGCGCGCACGCTCGTCGCGCCGACTCAGTTGCCGGTCGGCGTGATCACCGCTTTGATCGGCGTGCCTTTGTTTTTGTGGCTGTTGTCGCGGAGCAGGGCATGAAAGAACACAAAGGAAACGACGTTTTGCTGAGTGTCGACAAGCTCCGCCTGCAAGCCGGCGCTGCAACGCTGATCAGTGATTTCACCTGGCGCGTCAATGCGGGGGAATTCTGGTGTGTGCTGGGAAAAAACGGCATCGGGAAAAGCACCCTGTTGCATGCGATGGCCGGTTTGCTGGCGCCGGCGGCAGGGCGCATTTGTGCTCCCGATGGCGATATCGCCTGCGCGGCTGCGCAGCAATTGGCGCGTTGGCGCGGGCTGCAGACGCAGCAACAAATCGATGCTTTTTCATGCAGCGTGCTCGACAGCGTGATGGCGGGTTTGCATCCCTACCGCAGCGGCTGGGGCTGGCCCGATGATGCCGATCGTGAAGTTGCATTGCGGGCGCTCACGCGTCTGGACATGGGGGCTTATGCCGATGCCGACATCATGCGATTGTCGGGCGGCGAACGTCAGCGGGTGGCGCTGGCGACCTTGTTGCTGCAAGCGCCGCAGCTGTATTTGCTGGATGAGCCGGCTTCGCATCAGGATGTCGCGGCGCAGCAGCTGGTGATGGGCATTCTGAAAGACCTTGTCGACGACCGCCATGCCGTCGTCGCCAGCATGCATGATATCAATCTGGCGGCGCGCTTCGCTTCACATGTCTTGTTGATCGCCGGTGAAAAAATCTGGCAAGGTCCGGCTGCTGAGATATTACACCCCGACTTTTTGGAAGCCGCCTATGGCTGTCGTTTCGAGGTGCAGGAGTCTGCCTGCGGTCGCTGGCTGATGCCGGCATCGGCATGGAAAGCGTCGCCCAGCTAGTTACTGCAGTTGGCGTCGCGCCCGCACGGTGTCGAGAATCTTGCAGACTTCTTCGGTGGCATCGAGTATGCGCGGACCAGGACGATTGAACCAGTCGGCGTTGACCGTGAAGAGCGTATCGGCGGCCACGGCCTTGAGCTTGCCGAAACGGCGCCAGTTGTCCAGTGGATGATCCTTGGCGTCGTCAGGCGCCAGGATGGCGTCGGGATCGGCCGCGATCACGGCTTCGAGACTGACGGTCGGCGCCAGCTGCGGCAACGCGCCGAAGACGTTGTTGCCGCCGCAGGTGCGCAGCACGGTGGAGGCCATATGCTTGCCGTTGAGCGTCATCAGCGGCTGTCCCCAGATCTGATAAAACACGCTGACCTGTTTGCGATCGCGATAGGTCTGGCTCAGCGTTTGCCAGCGCGCACGGAAATTTGCCGCGGCTTTATTCCCCTCGGCCTCGGTACCGCTGAGTGTCGCCAGCCGCTCCAGCGAGCTTGCGATCATGGCGTAGTCGGCGGGCTGGCTTTCGAATACCGGCAAACCAAAGGCGCGCAATTTTTGTAATTGCGTCGCCGAATTGCCGCTATGCCAGGTCAGCACCAGGTCGGGTTTGAGCGTGAGGATTTTTTCGATGTCGACTGCGCCGATGCGGCCGACCGAGGCGACCTGCAGCGCCGCCGGAGGATAGTTGCTGTAGTTGCTGACGCCGATTACATATTGACCGGCGCCGGCGGCGTAGAGCAATTCGGTGGTGTGCGGTGACAGGCTGACGATGCGTCGCGCTGCTTGCGCCAGGTGGACGTCGTTGCCGACGTCGTCCCTGACGGTGATGCCTGCTGCGTTGCTGCCGCTGCAGAACGCGACCAGCAGCAACGCCGTCAGGCCGGGTCGCATCAGACTTCCAGGTTGTCGATCAGGCGCGTTTTGCCGAGTTTGGCGGCGGCGACGACCACCAGCTTTTCGCCGCGCGCCAGCTCCTCGGCCGAGGGCGCTTGCAAGTCGATGCGCTTGCGGATGGAGATGTAGTCCGGTTGCCAGTGGCGTTGCGCCAGCGTTTCCATGGCCAGGCGTTCCAGTGCGGCCATGTCGCGTTGGCCGCCGCGCACTTCATCGGCTACCTGATTCAGCGCCTTGTACAGTTGCGGCGCTTCGGCGCGTTCATCGGCCGACAGGTAGCCGTTGCGCGAGGACAGCGCCAGGCCGTCGTCGGCGCGCCAGGTTTCGGCGGCGATGATTTCGGTCGGCAGGGCAAACTGGCGCGCCATGTTGCGCACGATCATGAGCTGCTGGTAATCCTTTTTGCCGAACACCGCCACGCGCGGTTGCACACACGAGAACAGCTTCATCACGACGGTAGTGACGCCGGTAAAAAAGCCGGGACGGAACTCGCCTTCCAGGATGCCGCCGAGATCGTCCGGCGGCTGTACGCGGTATTCCTGCGGTTCGGGATAGAGGTCTTTTTCAGTCGGCGCGAACAGTACGTAGACGCCTTCTTTTTCCAGCTTCTCGACGTCGTCCTGGAAGGTGCGCGGGTATTTGTCGAAGTCTTCGTTGGGGCCGAATTGCAGGCGATTGACGAAAATCGAGGCCACCACCGGATCACCGTGGGTACGCGCCAGGCGCATCAGCGACAGATGGCCTTCGTGCAGGTTGCCCATGGTCGGGACGAACGCCGTGCGCAACTGGCCGCGCAGTTGGTCGCGCAATTCTTCGATGGACGAGATGATTTTCATAGGATGTTTCTTGGTAGAGGGTACGGAGGCAGGCTGAGGCAGCGGGCTGAAAGATCAGCTCGGAGAATACGACAGCCGCACGTAAATCGGCGCAAAGGCTTCAGCCTGGGTGATTTCGATCAGGGTTTCCTTGGCCAGCTCAAGCAGGGCGATAAAGTTGACCACCACTACCGGCACGCCGCGCATGGGATCGAACAGATCGGCGAATTCGACAAAGCGGGCTGATTGCAGGCGGCGCAGGATACCGGTCATGTGCTCGCGCACCGATAATTCTTCGCGGCTGATGTGGTGATGCGCCGTCAGTTTGGCGCGCCGCATGATATCGGCCCATACCGATTGCAAGTCGTCGAGGTCGACATCGGGCCAGCGCGTGACCACGGTTTGTTCGACGTAGACCTGGGTGCGTACATAGTCGCGGCCGACTTGCGGCAACGAATCGAGTTCTTGCGCGGCCAGCTTCATCTGCTCGTACTCGAGCAGGCGGCGCACCAGTTCCGCACGCGGATCTTCGGCTTCTTGGCCGGTGTCGGCCTTTTTGACCGGCAGCAGCATGCGCGACTTGATCTCGATGAGCATGGCGGCCATCAACAGATATTCGGCGGCCAGTTCGAGGTTGTGCTTGCGGATTTGTTCGACGTATTCCAGGTATTGCAGGGTGACCTGCGCCATCGGGATGTCGAGGATGTTGAAGTTTTGCTTGCGGATCAGGTACAGCAACAGATCCAGCGGGCCCTGGAAGGCTTCCAGGAAGATCTCCAGCGCGTCCGGCGGGATGTACAGGTCGGTCGGCAGCTTGAACAGCGGCTCGCCGTACAGCTTGGCGAACGCGACGCCGTCGACTACGTCCGGCGTCGTGTCCGGTTGGCCTGCTACCGTCAGTTCAACAGCGTCGGAGGATGGATTTCCGGCGTTTTCGATCATGCTGGCTTAGTGGTTTTGGTAGACGTAAGGCTGTTGCTGGACGCGGGAGTCCTTGTCGCGTGCAGTTTTATCCAGATCGACCGGGGCTTTGTCCCACAGCAGGGCACGGCCGGCGCGTTGTTGTTCTTCCAGGTTCGGGTTCTTTTGCTTGAGTTCGGCGATGAACTTGGTCGCTTCCGATTCATAGGAGGTAAAGAGTTTGCTGAAGAACATGATTTATCCCGGAGTTTCTTGTTAACTGACTAATAGGCGGTATTCTACCCTGTCTTGAGGCCCGGGAATCAAAGATGGCAATCATCACAAGCAAGCTGGCGAGAGGGCTGGTGGCGGCGTGCGCGGCACTGCTGGCGCTGCTGGGCTGCGATCGCGATGGTAATCCTGTACAGGAGTTTGGTTTGGACAAGTTGAACAAAGGCATATCAACCGAAGCCGAAGTGCGCAGCGTCATGGGGCAGCCCGATAGCGTGCGTGAGGAGAGTGGCGGCGCGCGCACGCTGGAATACCCGAAAGGGCCGCAGGGTGTGCGAACCTGGATGTTTCGTATCGGCGCTGACGGCAAGTTGTCAGACTATCAACAAGTCTTGACCGACGACAATTTCGACAAGATACAAAAAGGCATGACGCGCGAGGAAGTACGCAACATGCTGGGACGGCCGCGCACCGTGGTGCCGTTTGCCCGCAAGAAAGAAGAAGTGTGGGATTGGAAGTATCTGCATGTGCACGAAGAGCGCCTGTTCAACGTGCATTTCGACATGGACACCGGCAAGGTGGTGCGCATGTCGATTTCAGAGATTTCAGGGCACTGAAGGCGTCCGTCGGCCGGCCGCTGCGTGTGCAGCGATGTGCTCAGGGCGGGTGCGAGTAGTCGCCGAATTCTTCGCGTACTTGTGCCACTACCGGGTCTTCGCCCAGATTCACGCGGCTCTTGCGCAGCATGCCGGCTTCGTCCAACACCGAATAGCCGGTCGAGCAGAACAGTGAATGCATGCGGCGCATGTCGCTGATCAGGTCCAGATGCAGGGAACTGGTCTCGATGCTTTGCTGGGTTTCGCCGGCCAGTCGCACCAGGTGGGTCTTGGCGTAGGCGCGTTCGAGGTCGCGGAAGGCTTCTTTTTCTGCCAGCAATTTTTGCGCGCTCTTGAGGTCGCCATCAAGGAACACCGATAAGCCCAGTTGCAGGCTCGCCACCAGGCGCGCGTGCATTTCGCAGACTTCCGTCATGCCGGCGTCGGAGAAGCTGCGCTGCGGCGCAATCTTCTTGCTTTCCAGGCCCTTGACGATGCGCTCGATGATGTCGCCGGCCTGTTCCAGGTTGATGGTCAGCGTGACGATGTCGGTCCAGCGGCGCACTTCCTTTTCATTGAGTTCTTCGCGCGAGACGCGCGCCAGGTACATCTTCACGGCGGTATAGAGTTTGTCGACGTCGTCATCGAGCTTGCGGATCTGCTGCGCGCGCAATTGGTCGTTGTTGCGGATCACCGGCAGCAGGCTGAGCAGCATTTTTTCGATCAGGTCGCCGATGCGCAGCACTTCACGCGAGGCATTGGCCAGCGCCAGCGAAGGCGTGTCGATGGCGGCCGGATCGAGGTGGCGCGCGGTGATGACGCTGTCGTCGTCCTTGTGCAGTTCGGGCAGCAGGCGCGTGCACAGGCGCGACATGGGCTCCACCAGCGGCAGCAGCAAGCCGCAGCGCACGGTGTTGTACAGCACGTGGAACGCCACCACGCCGAAACGCAAGTCCTTGGTCAGCAGGCTGATCCACACTTCCAGGTAATTGATGAAGGGCAGCACCACGATCGCGCCGGACAGGCGGAACAGCATGCTGCCCAGCGCCACGCGGCGGCCGGCGACGTTCTGGCTGGCGGCCGTCAACAGCGCCAGGATGCCGCTGCCGAGATTGGCGCCGATCACCAGGCACAGCGCCACCTTCAGCGAGATGATGCCGGACGTCGCCAGCGTTGCCGCCAGCAGCACGGCGGCCAGGCTGGAATAGGTCAGCATCGCGAACACCGCGCCGATCAGCGCATCAAGGATGATGTCGCCGGTCAGCGTGGAAAACAGCACCTTGATACCGGCGCCCTGGATCATCGGACGCGTCGCCGCGGTGATCATTTCCAGCGCCAGCAAGATCAGGCCGAGGCCGATTACCGCGCGCGCCATGCGTCCGATCGAAGTATGGCGACGCGACAGATACACCACGACGCCGCCGAAAATCAGCAGCGGCGAAATCCACGACAAATCGAAACTCAACACGCCCGTCATCAGGGCGGTGCCGACATCGGCACCGAGCATGATGGTCAGCGCCGGCGTCAGCGTCACCAGGCCTTGCGCGACGAAGGAACAGACAATCACGGCAGTGGCGTTGCTGCTCTGGACCAGGCTGGTCACGCCGACGCCGGCCAGGAAGGCCAGGCTGCGACGCTTGATGCTGGTGCTCAGGATACGGCGCAGCTGTGCGCCGTAGACGCGCAGCACGTCGGTGCGCACGATGTGCGTGCCCCAAACCAGCAGGGCCAGCGCGGAGAGCAGGTTAAGTAAGGTGGTCATGGCTCCAGCAAATGTTGGCTCAGCTCGGCGAATCCGGCGCCGCTGGGCTGATGCGTAATGTAACGAGGTGGATGCGGCAGGCGATCGACAAAGTCGAGCACGTTGGCCACGCCCACCGAGAGCGGGAAGTAGGCGAACATCGGGGCGTCGTTGGGCGAGTCGCCGGCGAAGACGCAACGATTGCGTTCGGCGTCGTCGCCCAGGTCGATGCCATAGCGTTCCTGCATCATCAGGCGCGCCATGCTCAGTTTGTCGTAGTCGCCGAACCAGCCGTTGACGTGGATCGAACTGATTTTGGCGGTCATGCCTGCCTCTTCCATGATCTGTACGATGCAATCGATTACATCAAGTTCCAAAGGGGGGACATCTTCGCAGAAATCAATCGCCAGGTCGTACTGGCGGCAGAACTGATCCGACGCCACCGCGCAGCCCGGCACGTCGCGCAGGATTTTTTCACGCACCGCAACAAGACGCGCCGCGTTATCGCGTCGAACTTCCGCATCCAGCAGATGGCGCGTGTGCAACTTACCGGTGGCGCTGTCGTGCCACATGTAGAGTGCGCCGTTTTCACCGATCACGCCGTCCACCGGCCACATGCGCGCGATGTGGTCGCACCAGCCGGCCGGTCGGCCGGTCACGGGGATCACGCGCAGGCCGCTGCGCTGTAGTGATTCCAGCGCGTCGTAGGCTTGTGCACTGAGTTTGCCGCCCGTGGTAAGCGTGTCGTCGATGTCGGTAAACACCGTCGTGACTTGTCCGCGCGGCAATTGATTCACGGGCTTCATGTCAGCTCCGGCGCGTGCAGCGCTCGTTGAACCAGGCGGCGAATTCGGCACGCTGCTGTTCGCTCATGTGCAGGCCGCACTTGGTGCGGCGCCACAGCACGTCGTCCGGCTGATAGGCCCATTCATGCATGATCAGATAGTCGACTTCGCGTTGCACCAGGCCACCGCCGAAATCCTGGCCGAGTTCGGCCTGCGTTTGCGCCTCTTTCAGGATCACGTGCGCGTTGCGGCCGTGGCGGCCGAACAGACGTGTCAGGAAATGGGCGTCGAGCTGCGCATATTTCTTTTTCAGGTAGTCGAGTTCCTGGGCGCGGTCGGCGCGCTTGAACTTGCCGCCGGGCAGGGCTTCCTGGTTGCTCCACGGACCGCGACGCGTCTTGGTCCAGGGCGCCAGTTTTTCCAGCACCGATTCGGCCAGGCGGCGATAGGTGGTGATCTTGCCGCCGTAGACCGAGACGCAGGGAATATTTTCGGCGTCCTGCAGCACCAGCGTGTAGTCGCGCGTGACGGCCGAGGGATTGTCGGATTCGTCGTCGAACAGCGGGCGCACGCCGGCGTAGCGCCAGACGATGTCGGCTTCGCCGATCGGCTTGCGCAGGTAATTGTTGACCGCGCGCAGCAGGTAGGCTTCTTCTTCGGTGCTGATGTTGGCGCCGTTGTCCATGTTCTCTTGCGGCACATCGGTAGTGCCGATCAGCGTGAACTTGTCTTCATAAGGGATCATGAAGACGATGCGCTTGTCGTCGTTTTGCAGGATGTAGGCATGCTCGCCTTCGAACAGGCGCGGCACGATGATGTGGCTGCCGCGCACCAGCTTGACGGCGGCGTGCTTGCTGCCTTGCGAGGCCGGATTGAGCAACTGGTCCATCTTCGCCACCCACGGACCGGCGGTGTTGACGATGGCGCGCGCGGTGAGGCTTTGACGGGCGCCGCTGAGGCTGTTTTCCAGTTCGCATTGCCACACGCCGTTGCTGCGTTTGGCATCGGCCAGGCGCGTGCGCGCGAAGATGTCGGCGCCATGTTCCAGGGCGCTTTGCAGGTTCAGGATCACCAGTCGCGCATCGTCGACCCAGGCGTCGGAATAGGCGAAGCCGCGCTTGATGTCGAGGTGCAGGCCGCTGGGTGCGCCCATCTTGTCGAGCTCGATGCTCTGCGAATGCGGCAGGCTGATGCGACCGCCGATATGGTCATACAGCCACAAGCCGAGCCGGATCATCCAGCGCGGGCGCAGGCCCTTGACGTGCGGCATCACGAAGCGCAGCGGCCACGCAATGTGCGGGGCGATATTGAGCAGGTGTTCGCGTTCGGCCAGCGCTTCGGCGACCAGGCGGAATTCATAGTATTCGAGGTAGCGCAGACCGCCGTGGATCAGCTTGGTGCTGGCCGATGAGGTGGCGCCGGCGAAGTCGTTCTGTTCGCACAGGGCGACCTTGAGGCCGCGGCCGGCCGCATCACGCGCTACACCGGCGCCGTTGATGCCGCCGCCGATGATCAGGAGGTCATAGGTTTCCGAACTGGCCATGGGAGTGGAGGAGGTCATTGCTTTACTCGTTTGCGGTTGGTTTTATTGTTTGCTGCCGTTGTGCTTGCGCTGGTGTCCGGCGCGGCTTCTTCTGCGAACTGGTCCAGTTCTTCCACCAGCAGTCTGGCAGTCGGTTCGTCGATCACCAGTTCATTGATGAAGCCGCCCAGCAGCGCCGCGCGCAAGCCGGGGATCTTGCCCTTGCCGCACACCACGCAGATCGAATGCGCGGCGCGCTGGAAGCGATCGAGGTCGGGGCCGCTGCTGCGCGCATTCAAGGCGACGTCGCGCCAGCTGCCGTCGTCGCGGAAGAACACCGTGGCAATGTCGCCGACCACGCCGTCCTTGAGGATGTCGTGCCGGTCTTGCCTGTCGAGGTAGCCGCCGGTATGGATGTGGCTGCCGGTTTCGGCCGCGCCGATGGAAAACAGCAGGATCGAGGCGTCGTCCTGCAGGGTGCGGATGGCCTTGATGCTGCGTTCGCGCCAAAGCGCGTTGCGCGTGTCGGCGTAGTCGAAGAAGGCCGGCACCGGAAAGCTGTGCGCCTGTGCGCCGTAATTCTGGGCGAAGCGCGATACGATCGATTCGCCGAAGGTATTGACGATATTGGCGCCGGCGCCGGAGCCATTGAGCTGCACCACAGCAACGCCGTGCACATGTTTCGGAATCAGGTTGTCGGCGATGGCGGCGACGGTATTGCCCCAAGCCAGACCGATTACGGTCGACGGCGATACCAGCGAATTCAGGTAGGCGGCGGTATGCGCCGCGACACGCTGCATGCTTTCACGTTCGTTGGCCGCGGCCGGCACCGGCACCACCTGGATGGAACGCAGGGGATAATGCTTCTTGATGCTGGCTTCGAGGTTGCCGGACAATTCTTGCGGATCGTGTACGCGGATCTCGACCAGGCCGTTTTCCATGGCGTAGGACAGCAGCCGCGACACGGTAGCGCGCGATGTGCCGATTTCTTCCGCGATGGCGGCAGTGGTCATGTTCTGGAAGTAGTACAGACGCGCCACGCGTACGGCGGAATAAGCAATGTCCTGACGATCCCCGGTAGCCATTTTATGTTTTGAACAAATGATCAATAGTGTTGAACGTTTGTACAATAATTCAATTGGCGCAATAAATCAAGCCATAGGCGTGGCGCCATGCAGCATGCGCACAAGCAAACATTGACGTCTGGAAATGTTGGCGACGTCAGGCGCCGCGTCACGGCGGCCGGCGTTAAAAAGCCGCTGTACGCCAAGGCGGGCAGCGGCTGGGGCGCCAAAGAGGGTCGGCGTTTAGTTGCGCAGCCAGCGTCGCATCACGATGGGGGCCGGCTCCATCGGATTGGCGCGGGTGTATTCGAGCTCCGGCGCCAGTTCGAAGCCGAAGGCGGCGTACACGTCGACCAGTTGTTCCTGGTCGGTACGCACCGCCAATCGCAATTCGGCGATGTCGGCCGACAGGGCGCGGTGTATCAGCGCTTCCATCAAGTGCTGCGACAGACGTTCGCCGCGATACGTCGGCAAGATGCCCATGCGCAGAATTTCCCAGACGTCGAGCTCGGTGTCCATCGGCAACCAGCGCACCGACCCGGCCGGCACCTCGCCGCGCAACAACACAAAACCGCCGCCGCGTTGCAAATCTTCCGCCACGCGTTGCGCTGCTTCATGATGGCCGCTGGAGCTGGGCGCAACCTTGTTGGCCCAGCTGTGGCGGGTCAGTTCGGCGATCAGTGCTGCATCGTCGACAGTGGCTTCGCGGATCAGGAGGTCGATATCTGCCATGGTTATTCAGCGTAGATTGATTAGCGTACGCGCATGCCTGGCTCGGCGCCCGGCCACGGGTTGAGCACATAGATGCCCGGCTTGGATTTTTCATCCTTGGCCGAAGCTGCCAGCACCATGCCTTCAGAGATGCCGAACTTCATCTTGCGCGGCGCCAGGTTGGCGACCATCACGGTCAGCTTGCCGACCAGTTCTTCCGGCTTGTAGGCCGAAGCGATTCCAGAGAACACATTGCGCATGCGGCCTTCGCCGGCGTCCAGCGTCAGGCGCAGCAGCTTGGTCGAACCTTCGACGGCTTCACAGTTGACGATCTTGGCGATGCGCAGATCGATCTTGGCGAAATCGTCGATGCTGATTTCGGGCGCGAGTTCTTCGATACCGGTACCGGCGGCTTCAGCCGGCGTAGCTGCAGCGGCGGCTTCCGGCGCATCGAACAGCGCATCAAGCATCTTCGGATCGACGCGTTGCATCAGGTGGGCGTAGGCGTTGATGATGTGACCGTCCGGCAGCGCGATCTGGGCGTCGGCCCAACTGAACGGCGCCACATTGAGGAAGCCTTCCACTTGTGCCGCCAGTTGCGGCAGTACCGGTTTCAGGTACACGGTCAGGATGCGGAAGGCTTCCAGCAAGCGGCTGCAGACTTCGTGCAATTGCGCATCCTTGGCGCTGTCTTTGGCGAGCTCCCATGGCTTGTTGGCGTCGACATAGGCATTGATGATATCGGCCTGTTCCATGATCGCGCGCAGCGCTTTGCCGTATTCACGTTGCTCATAGAGCGCCAGGATGTCCGGCGCGATGCCGCGCAGCTTGGCCAGGAAAGCGTCATCGTCGGTCGCCCATGCGGTGCTGAGCTTGCCCTCGAAGCGCTTGGCGATGAAGCCGGCGGCGCGACTGGCGATGTTGACGTATTTGCCGATCAGGTCGGCGTTGACACGCGCCACGAAGTCGTCGGGGTTGAAGTCGACGTCTTCCACCTTGGCGTTGAGCTTGGCGGCGATGTAATAGCGTAGCCATTCCGGATTCATGCCGATATCGAGGTAACGCAGCGGCGAAATGCCGGTGCCGCGCGACTTCGACATTTTTTCGCCGCTGACGGTGATGAAGCCGTGCGCGAACACATTGGTCGGCACCTTGCGGCCCGCGAACTTCAGCATGGCCGGCCAGAACAGCGTATGGAAATACGTGATGTCCTTGCCGATGAAATGATATTGCTCGGTCTTGTCGTCCACCATGAAGGCGTCGAAGTCACGGCCGATTTTGCCGAAATAATTTTTCAGCGACGCCAGATAACCGATCGGCGCGTCCAGCCAGACGTAGAAGTACTTGCCCGGCGCGTCGGGGATTTCAATGCCGAAGTAGGGCGCGTCGCGGCTGATATCCCAGTCGCCCAGACCGCTTTCGCCATCCAGCCATTCACGGCACTTGTTGGCGACTTCCGGCTGCAGGCGGTTGTTGTCGAGCGCCCATTCACGCAGGAAGGCCACACACTTCGGATCCGACAGCTTGAAGAAGAAATGTTCCGACGACTTCATCACCGGCGTCGCGCCCGAGAGTGTCGAGTACGGATTCTTGAGATCGGTCGGCGCATACACGGCGCTGCAGTTTTCACAGGAGTCGCCATACTGGTCCTTGGTGCCGCATTTCGGGCATTCGCCCTTGATGTAACGGTCCGGCAGGAACATGCTTTTGACCGGATCGAAGAACTGGTCGATGGTCTTGGTGGTGATCAGCTTGGCGTCGTCGCGCAGCGCGCGGTAGATGTCTTGCGACAGCTGGTGGTTCTCTTCGCTGTCGGTCGAGCTCCAGTTGTCGAATGCAATATGGAAGCCGTCCAGGTATTGCTTGCGGCCGGCGGCGATGTTGGCGACGAACTGCTGCGGCGTCACGCCGGCTTTCTCAGCCGCGATCATGATCGGTGCACCGTGGGCGTCGTCGGCGCCGACGAAATGGACTTCATGGCCCTGCATTCGTTGGAACCGGACCCAGATATCGGCCTGGATGTATTCCATGATGTGGCCGATGTGGAACGCGCCGTTGGCGTAGGGAAGGGCGGTGGTAACGAAAAGTTGGCGTGGCGATGAAGTGCTCATTGGCAATGCTTGCTGGGTGGGTAATGGAGAAAAGAGGGTCATTTTAGCAGTCGTGAGGCTTTTGGCGCAGGCTTGATGGACAAACAAGGAGAGAATGCGGTTCATCGCAGGGGTGGTTTGATGTCTGGATGGTAATTTTTGGTGGAGAGCCTTTGTCGATCCGTCTGTGGCGGCGGCGCGATTAGTTTAGACTTGCGGGTGCATTAAAGCTGGTCTATCAAGGAGAGGTAATGAGCATCACCACCGAAGCAGTCAAAACAGCACTTTCCCAGGTCATCGACCCCAACACCGGCAAGGACCTGGTGGCGGGCAAGTCGATCAAGAACATCCAGCTCGATGGCGCCAATGTCGCCTTCGACGTCGAATTGGGCTATCCCGCCAACAGCCAGATCGAACTGATACGCAGTGCCGCGGTAGCGGCCGTGCAAGGCGTGGCCGGCGTTGGCGCGGTCAATGCCAATGTCTATTTCAAGATCGTCGCCCACGCCGTGCAGCGCGGCATCAAGCTCAAGGCCAACGTCAAGAACATCATTGCGGTCGCGTCCGGCAAGGGCGGCGTCGGCAAATCGACCACCGCCGCCAACCTGGCGCTGGCGCTGGCCGCCGAAGGCGCGCGTGTCGGCATTCTGGACGCCGACATCTATGGTCCCTCGCAGCCGATGATGCTGGGCATCGACGCCAAGCCGGAAACCAAGGACGGCAAAACCATGGAGCCGCTGGAAAACCACGGCCTGCAAGTCTCCTCGATCGGTTTCATGATTGATCCGGACGAACCGATGGTGTGGCGTGGTCCCATCGTCACGCAGGCCTTGCAGCAATTGCTCGACCAGACCAACTGGCGCGACCTCGATTATCTGATTGTCGACATGCCGCCGGGTACCGGCGATGTGCAGCTGACCTTGTCGCAAAAGGTACCGGTGACCGGCGCCGTGATCGTCACCACGCCGCAAGACATCGCTTTGCTCGATGCGCGCAAGGGCTTGAAGATGTTTGAAAAAGTCGGCATTCCGATTCTCGGCATCGTCGAAAACATGAGCACCCATATCTGCTCCAATTGCGGCCACGCCGAAGCGATCTTCGGCAGCGGCGGCGGCGAGAAGATGTGCGCTGATTTCGGCGTCGACTTCCTCGGTGCTTTGCCGCTGACGATGGCGATCCGCGAGCAGACCGATTCAGGGCGTCCGACCGTGGTGGCTGAGCCGAACGGCGTGGTTGCCGAAATTTACAAGAACATTGCGCGCAAAGTCGCTGTCAAAGTGGCGGAAAAAGCCAAGGACATGACCAGCAAGTTCCCGAGCATCGTGATTCAGAACGACTGACGCAGCGCGGAGGTCGTGGTCGTTGGTTCTTGTTTTTCTTTATCGGGACTTACGCAAAATTGTCCTGGCTAGGCAGGCTGACGAAGACAGTACGCTTGTACGGCGAGGAAGCACAACGACGCCAGGGTGGCTTTGTGTCAGTCCTATTTATGCAGTATTCGATCAACGTATCAAGGAGACACCTAATGACATCCCGGACCTCGCTCGCATCCCGCCTGATTCAAACCTTGCTCTGTTCCGCCGTGTTGCTGACGGCGGCGCAGGCTGCCGAGCCTTCGGTGGCGTTCACGGCACCGATGGACGGCGCCGTGGTTTCCAGTCCGTTCGACGTCAAGTTCGCCGTCAACGGCATGGACATCAAACCGCTCGGCGACATGACGCCCAATACCGGCCATCATCATTTGCTGATCAATACCGGGCCGATCGCCAAGGGCGCGCCGATTCCGATGGACGAGACCCATCTGCACTACGGCAAGGGCCAGACCGAAGCCAAGATCACGCTGCCGCCGGGCAAGTACACGCTGACCATGCAATTCGGCGACGGCGCCCATCAATCGTATGGCCCTGCCATGAGCAAGACCATCCTCATCACCGTCAAGTAAATCCGTGATTGCGCCGCCGTCCGTTTCCATGACGGCGGCCGACGCGGTAAAATGACGGCTTTCCGATCAGACTGACAACGGCTTTGGCGTTCCAAGGCCGTTTTTATTTATCATGACATCCACAGACCAGACTGCTCCCTCCACCGAACCCGTCCACACCCAGGTTCGTACTCGCTTTGCGCCCAGCCCGACCGGTTATCTCCATTTGGGCGGCGCCCGCACGGCATTGTTTTCGTGGGCCTTTGCACGCCGTTTCGGCGGTACCTTCATCCTGCGTATCGAGGACACCGACCTGGAGCGTTCCACGCCGGAAGCCGTGCAAGCCATCATTGACGGCATGCAGTGGCTGGGCCTGGAGCATGACGAAGGCCCGTTCTATCAGATGAAGCGCATGGAGCGTTATCGCGAAGTGGTGGCGCACATGCTGCAACAGGGCACGGCCTATTACTGTTATTCGTCGCCGGAAGAAGTCGAAGCCATGCGCGAGCGCCAACGCGCCGCCGGCGAGAAGCCGCGTTACGACGGCACCTGGCGTCCGGAACGCGGCAAGGCGTTGCCGGATATTCCTGAAGGCCGCAAGCCGGTGGTGCGCTTTCGCAATCCGCTCGACGGCGAGGTTACCTGGGACGATGTGGTCAAGGGCCCGATCACGATTTCCAATCGCGAGCTCGATGACCTGGTGATTGCACGTCCGGACGGTACCCCGACGTACAATTTCTGCGTCGTGGTCGACGACTGGGACATGAAGATCACTCACGTGATCCGCGGCGACGACCACGTCAACAACACGCCGCGCCAGATCAACATCCTCAAAGCCCTGGGCGGCACGCTGCCGCTGTACGGCCATGTACCGATGATCCTCGGCGCCGACGGCGAGAAGCTGTCCAAGCGCCACGGCGCAGTCAGTGTGATGGATTATCCGGCGCAAGGTTTCTTGCCGGAAGCCATGCTGAATTATCTGGCGCGTCTGGGCTGGAGCCACGGCGACGAAGAAATTTTCTCGATGGAACAGTTCTGCGTATGGTTCGACCTCGATCACTTGTCGAAGTCGCCGGCGCAATTCAATCCTGAAAAGCTGGCCTGGCTCAACAACCACTACATCAAGCTGGCCGACAACGAGCGCCTCGCCGCCATGGTGCGTCCGCTGCTGGAAAAAGACGGCGCGCAATTCGACGGCGCACCGGCGCTGGCACAAACCATCGCCTTGCTGAAAGAACGCGCCCACAGCGTCAATGAACTGGCGCCTGCGGTGCAAATGTTCTATCGCCAGCCGGCGCCTGATGCTGCATTGGTGGCGCAGCACATCACCGACGCCATCAAACCGGTCTTGCAGGATTTCGCTGCGCGCTGTGCCACGGTGGAGTGGAACAAGGCTGCGCTGGCTGCGATGATCAAGGAAGTGCTCGCTGCGCATACCTTGAAGATGCCGCTGCTGGCCATGCCTCTGCGCCTGATCGTGGCAGGCCAGTTGCAGACTCCGGCGATTGATGCAGTGTTGGAATTGTTCGGCCGCGAGGTCGTGCTGGCGCGTCTGCAAAATTATTTGTAATAAAGAAGAGGGTTTTTCAGAAAACCCTCTTGCTATTTACCAATGCATGTTGCATAATCTCGCTTCTTCGCAAGGGGGTATAGCTCAGCTGGGAGAGCGCTTGCATGGCATGCAAGAGGTCAGCGGTTCGATCCCGCTTACCTCCACCAGCGACCAAGTAGTAAAAGTAGTAGCAAGTAATACACTGTGATGCCACACAGTCGGTAGTACGGTAACAGCTGCGGGACAAAGATGTATGCGATGTCCCCATCGTCTAGAGGCCTAGGACATCACCCTTTCACGGTGAGTACGGGGGTTCGAATCCCCCTGGGGACGCCAGCTTTACCGGATACTATTTGAATTACTGCAAACGGACAATTGTCCCCATCGTCTAGAGGCCTAGGACATCACCCTTTCACGGTGAGTACGGGGGTTCGAATCCCCCTGGGGACGCCAAAACATAAAACGCCCGCTTCTGCGGGCGTTTTTGTTTTGGCGGCACCAAGTGATGTGCCTGCGCACATCACGCGGGGGATGCGAAGGGTTTCGCCTACTGGCGAAACCGCGGCCTGCCGCAGGTAGGCGAATCCTCGGACGCGCAGCGTTCGTTAGCCGACCAATGCGTCAGCACCGAAAAAAATAATCCCAAGAACAAACAGCAATGTTTCGGCAAAGCCGAAACGAGTACACCCGCAAAGCGGATGCAGCTGACGCCAGATCCAACACCGTCATCCAGCAGTGCAAGAACAGCAGTAACGTTCCTGCCAGTCGGAACCCGCAGCGTGCCCGCAGAGCGGGCGAAACCGGTGCCCAAGACAACGCCGACATCGGCAGCAACAGCCCGACAACAAAACACCGTCATCCCAGCGTACGCCAAAACTCAACATCGTCAGCAGCCGTCACCAGCAACGCCACGGGATTCTCGCGTTCGGGAGAACGACAGCGCACGGATAGATGGGGATCAACTTGCTGCCGCATCAAATCACTCTTGCCTTTGTCCCCCGAACGACAAACCATTTCCCCATTTCCCGTTAATCTCCAACACCACATCCACCCCAAGCCATTTTTCTTTTACTATCTCCGAACAAACCAGCAACGCAAGACGCGACAAGCGCACCACAAAAACGAGGAGCCCACCATGAGCCTAGCCGCTGATCTCATCATCGACGCGCGCGGAGTAGCGAGCATCACGCTGAACCGCCCTGAAGTCCACAATGCCTTCGACGATCAGCTGATCGCGCACCTGATCGACCTCATCGCACAAGCCCGGGATAACGACCAGGTCAGAGTCCTGGTGCTGGCCTCAACCGGAAAATCTTTCTCTGCTGGCGCCGATCTCGGTTGGATGCGTCGCATGGCCGATGCTTCGCGCGAGGACAACGTCAAGGATGCGCATCAATTGTCGGCCTTGATGGAAAGCCTCAATAACTTCCCGTGCCCGACCATCGCCAAGATCCAGGGCACCGTCATGGGTGGTGGCGTCGGCCTGGTGGCTTGCTGCGATATTGCGATTGCCAGCGAGAACACCTTCTTTGCCTTGTCCGAAGTCAAACTCGGCCTGGCGCCCGCCGTCATCAGCCCGTATGTGATCGCCAAGATCGGCGTCTCGCAGGCGCGTCGTTATTTCGTTTCGGCGGAACGCTTTTCGGCGATTCGCGCGGTCGCCATCGATCTGGTGCATGAAGTGGTGCTGGCGACCGAACTCGACGCCAAGACCGAGCAGATGATTGCAACCTTGCTGGCCAATGGTCCGCAGGCGATGCGTCGCGCCAAGGAGTTGGCGCAAGTCGAGAATCCCTTGCCTTGCACGGCGTCGCTGCGCGACTACACCACCGGCGTGATCGCCGATCTGCGCGCTTCTGACGAGGGCAAGGAAGGTTTGCGCGCCTTCCTCGAAAAAACGCAGCCGGGCTGGATTGCGAGGCGTTGATTTACGCTCACTGCGCGCCCAAACAAAAAGCCGCAGTCCTGAACAGACTGCGGCTTTTTTACGGGAACAGAAAAGAAAAAATTACAGCGTGATCTCGGTGCCCAACACCTTCAGGAACTGCGCCAGCCATGCCGGATGGCCTGGCCATGCCGGCGAGGTGACGAAGTTGCCGTCGGTGATGGCGCTGTCGACGGCGATCTCGGCGTAGTGACCACCGGCCAGTTTGACTTCCGGCGCGCAGGCCGGATAGGCCGAAATCTTCTTGCCTTCGATCACGCCCGCTGCGGCCAGCAATTGGGCGCCGTGGCAGACTGCCGCGATCGGCTTCTTGGCTTCAGCGAAATGGCGCACGATGGCGATCACCTTGGCGTCCAGGCGCAGATATTCCGGCGCGCGGCCGCCGGCGATGACGATGGCGTCGTATTTGGCCGGATCGACGTCATCGAAGCTGGCGTTGAGGGCGAATTGATGGCCCGGCTTTTCGGTATAGGTCTGGTCGCCTTCAAAGTCATGGATGGCGGTCTTGATCTTGTCGCCGGCTTTCTTGCCAGGGCAGATGGCATGCACCGTGTGACCGACCATTTGCAATGCCTGGAATGGCACCATGGTTTCGTAATCTTCGGCAAAGTCGCCGGTCAACAATAAAATCTTCTTTGCTGCCATGCTGATCTCCTTGAGTATGAGCCGGGGTGGCTCAGTTGGGTTGTTTCCACGATTGGTCTTCTGCGCGCTGGTTACGCGTTCTCATTGCATCCATATCATCTGACGTGATTTTCCCATTAAAAATTCCTTGTTTGGCGCCATGCATTCACGCAGGTAACTCCACAGCGCGGACACTCTTGCCACATGCCGTTGTTCGCTGGCGGCGACCAGCCAGAACGAACGCATGATTTCCACTTCATCGGCCAGCACCGGCACCAGTTCGTCGGACTGTTGCGCCAGAAAGCAGGGCAGGATCGCCAGCGCCTGGCCACTGCGCGCCGCCGTGTATTGGGCGATCACGCTGGTACTGCGAAACGCCCGGAAGGCTTCCGGCGCGATGTTTTCCTTGTAGCGCAACTCTTCACTGAACACCAGGTCGTCGATATAGCCGATGAAGCTGTGGCTTTCCAGGTCGCTGAGCTTGTCGATGGCCGGGTGGTCATCCAGATAGGCGGGCGTGGCGTACAGCTTCAAGGCATAGTCCGCCAGTTTCGTGACAACGTAATTACCGCTGACCGGGCGTTCGATAGTAACGCTGATATCGGCCTCGCGCTTGGACAGGTTGACGAAACGCGGCATCGGCAGCATGTCCACTGAGATATGCGGATTGCGCGCGCAAAAGTGGGCGATGTGCGGCGCCAGCACGAAGGTGCCGAAGCCTTCGGTCGCACCGAGGCGCACCTGGCCCGACAGCAGGCGGTTGTGGCCGCCCAGTTCTTCGGCGGCGGCGTAGACCGTGCTTTCTATCTTTTCGGCATATTCGACCAGGCGATAGCCGTCGGCGGTCAGGCTGTAGCCGTGGTTATTGCGATCGAACAGCTGGCTGCCGACCTGTTCCTCGAAGCGCTTGATGCGCCGCGACACGGTCGAGTGATCGATGCCCAGTTTCTTGGCGGCATCGACCAATCCCTGACTGCGCGTGAGTTCCAGGAATACTCGCAGGTTGTCCCAATCCAGCATGAGGTCTCCATTTGTGCGGTTTTGCGTGCTCTGTGCATTTATGCAAAGGCATTTTGAATTATTGGTTATTGTAACGATATTAACGCACATGCAAAATGAGCCTCGAAATCGCCGCAGAGCAATTTCAAGAAAATCCAAAAAAGACTTATAAACAGGAGACTCCATGCACAAGAATATCCGCGCCGGCCTGGCAATGGCGGCGCTTTCCCTGACCTGTATTTCCGCCGCCGTCCAGGCGCAAAATGCCGACACCGTCAAAATCGGCATCCTGACCGACATGTCCGGCCCGTACTCGGCGATGGGCGGCCAGGGCTCGGTGGTCGCCGCCAAGCTGGCGATCGAGGATTGCTTGAAAGCCGAATGCAAGGGCATGAAGATTGAAGTACTGTCGGCCGACAACCAGAACAAGCCCGACGTCGGCGTGACGCGCGCACGTGAATGGCTGGACCGCGACAAGGTGGAGGCGATCGCCGACCTGACCAATTCGTCGGTGGCGTTGGCGGTGCAAAAACTGATCAAGGAAAAAGGCGGCATCGCCATGTACAGCGGCCCTGCCACCGGCGCCCTGACCACCACCGAATGCGCCAGCAACGGCTTCCACTGGATGTTCGATACCTATTCGCAGGCCGCCGGCGCCGCTGCCGCATTGACCAAGCTCGGCAACAAGTCCTGGTATTTCGTGACCGTCGATTATGCCTTCGGCCACTCGCTTGAGAAAGACGCCAGCGATGTCGTCAAGAGCCTCGGCGGCACCGTGGTCGGCTCGGTGCGCCATCCTTTGAATGCCTCCGACTTCTCGTCCTTCCTGCTGCAGGCGCAGGCTTCCAAGGCGCAAGTGATCGGTCTGGCTGACGGCGGCACCGATGTCGTCAACGCCATCAAGCAGGCGCGCTCGTTCAGCGTCGGCGACAAGAACCAGCGTCTGGTGGCGCTGCTGGTGTTCCTGTCCGACGTCCACGCGCTCGGCCTGGATGCGGCGCAAGGCCTGGTCTATACCGACGGCTTCTACTGGGACTACGACAACGATACGCGCGCTTTCTCCAAGCGTTTCGAAGCGCAGTTCAAGAACAACAAACCGACGATGGTGCAGGCCGGCGTGTATTCCAGCGTGTATCACTTCCTGAAGGCGCGCGCCGCCGCCAAGACCTCGGACTGGAAAGTGGTGTCGCAAAAAATGCGTGAGATCCCGATCAGCGATGTCGTCATGCGCAATGCCTCAATCCGTCCCGACGGTCGCGTGATCCACGACATGTATCTGTATCAGGTCAAGTCGCCGGCGGAATCCAAGGCGCCTTGGGATTACCTGAAATTGTTGTCGACCATTCCGGCGCAGCAGGCTTTCCGTCCCATGGATGCCGCTTGCCCGCTGGTCAAATAAAGAGCCAAGCTTTCCCGGGAGTCGTGTTTTTACGTTGCCAGACATCTCCGACACGACTTTCGGTTTCTTCTTCATCACTATGGAAAACGCATCATGAGCCAAGCCAACATTCCTAACGTTCCCCTCTACATCAACGGCGAACACGTGCAGTCGACTTCGAAAGAATGGCGCGACGTACTCAATCCGGCCACGCAGGAAGTCGTGGCGCGCGTGCCGTTTGCGACCAAAGAGGAAGTCGACCGCGCCGTGGCCAACGCCAAGGAAGCCTTCAAGACCTGGCGTAATACGTCGCTGGCGCAACGCATGCGCATCATGCTCAAGTTCCAGCAACTGCTGCGCGACAACATCACGCCGCTGGCCGAGCTGATCACGCGTGAACACGGCAAGACCTTGCCGGATGCTGAAGGCGAAGTCATGCGCGGCCTCGAAGTGGTCGAACATGCCTGCTCGATCACTTCGCTGCAACTGGGCGAGCTGGCCGAGAACGTGGCCGGCGGCGTCGACGTCTACACCATCCATCAGCCGATCGGCGTGGGCGCCGGCATTACCGCGTTCAACTTCCCGGTGATGCTGCCTTGCTTCATGTTCCCGATCTCGGTCGCCTGCGGCAATACCTTCGTGCTGAAGCCGTCCGAGCAGGATCCGACCTCGTCGCTGTTCCTGGTCGAACTGGCCAACAAGGCCGGCCTGCCGCCGGGTGTGCTGAACGTGGTGCATGGCGGCCCAGATGTCGCCAACATGATTTGCGACCATCCCGATATCAAGGCGGTGTCTTTCATCGGCTCGACCAACGTCGGCACCCACGTCTATCGCCGCGCCAGCGAAGCCGGCAAGCGTGCACAATGCATGATGGGCGCCAAGAACCACTGCATCGTGTTGCCAGATGCACCCAAGGACCAGGCCATCAACAACTTGCTCGGTGCCGCCTTCGGCGCCGCCGGTCAGCGCTGCATGGCCAACTCGGTAGTCGTTTTGGTCGGCAAGACCAAGGAATGGATTCCGGAAATCGTCGAACGCTCCAAAGCCATGAAGGTCGGCCCGGGTAGCGACCGCAAGGCCGATGTCGGCCCGCTGGTATCGAAGGCCGCCAAAGAGCGCGTGGAGCGCCTGATCGGCATTGGCGTGGAGCAGGGCGCCAAGCTGCTGCTGGATGGCCGCAACTGCAAGGTGGCCGGCAATGAGAGCGGCAACTTCGTCGGCCCGACCGTGTTTACCGGCGTCAAGGCTGGCATGGACATCTACGAACAGGAAATTTTCGGACCCGCGATGTGCATCGTCGAAGTCGAGACCCTGGACGAAGCGATTGCCTTCATCAACGCCAATCCGAATGGCAACGGCACCTCGATCTTCACTTCCTCAGGTTGGGCAGCACGCAAGTTCCAGAACGAAATCGACGTTGGCCAGGTCGGCATCAACGTGCCGATTCCCGTGCCGGTTGCCTACTTCAGCTTCACCGGTTCGCGCGCCTCCAAGCTCGGCGACCTGGGTCCCAACGGCAAGCAGGCGGTACTATTCTGGACCCAGACCAAGACCGTGACGGCGCGCTGGTATGCACCGGATGAGGAAGCCGGTCAGGTCAACACCACGATTTCGCTGAAGTAAACCGCATCTGAAAAGGAGAACAACATGAGCGCCGATATCGCTTTCATTGGCCTGGGCAACATGGGTTTGCCGATGGCGCAAAATCTGGTCAAGGCGGGTTACTCGGTCAGCGGCCATGACCTGGTCAAAGCCAGCGTCGACAAGCTGGTCGAGACCGGCGGCGTCACCGAAGCCGACGCCATGGCCGCCGTGGCCAAGGCCAAGGTGGTGATCACCATGCTGCCGGCCAGCAAGCACGTCGAATCGATTTACCTCGGCGACAAGGGCATCCTGGCCAACATCAAACCGGGCACCTTGCTGATCGACTGCTCCACCATCGCCCCCGAAAGTGCCCGCAAGGTCGCTGCCGCTGCGTTGGAAAAGGGCTATATCATGCTCGATGCACCGGTTTCCGGCGGCACCGGCGGCGCCACCGCCGGCACCTTGACCTTCATGGTCGGCGGCACCGACGATGGCTTTGGCTTGGCCAGGCCGTATCTGGAAAAGATGGGCAAGGCGATTTATCACGCCGGCGCCAGCGGCAGCGGCCAGACCGTCAAGGTGTGCAACAACATGTTGCTGGGCATCTTGATGATCGGTACTTCCGAAGCGATCCGCCTCGGCATCGCCAATGGCATGGATCCCAAGGTATTGTCGGAAGTGATGTCCAAGAGTTCGGGCCGCAACTGGACGCTGGAAGTCTACAACCCCTGTCCGGGCGTGATGGAGACTGCGCCGGCATCCAAGGGCTATGCCGGCGGTTTCGGCGTCGACCTGATGCTCAAGGACCTGGGACTGGCGGTGGAGAACGCACTGGCCACCGGCAGCAGTGTGCCGATGGGCGCGCTGGCACGCAATCTGTATGACATCCACAGCAAGGCAGGCTCCGGTGGATTGGATTTTTCCAGTGTGTTCAACATGCTGGCGAAGGCAAAATAGTTGGTCGTTTTGCTGCAGGCCGTGACGGGGGAGTCAGGGTCTCGCGGTCTCCAATTTGGCGCGGATTGTTCCGCGCCTTTTTTATGTCCGCATCATCGCCGCTTCTCTGCTTGTTTTCAGGGCTTGGTATTCATCTTTAACACAGCCTGCATCATCATTTTTCTCAGCCAGATCATGGCTGCATCGCCCTGCGTGCGGCGACCGTACACCATGTCGATGTTAAACGCAGTGTTGCCCAGCTCCGCCGGCGGCAACCAGGTCGCAACGCTCTTGGGCGCAAGTCTGGCAACTGCCCGAGCGGCGAGGGTGGCGATCATGTCGGTGCCGGCGACCGCATAGGGCACGCCGACGATATGGGCGAAGGTGGCGGCGACGCGGCGGCGTTGGCGTAGTTTGTCCAGTTGCGTGTCGACCGCGCCACGGGTGGAGCCGTCGTCGCTGGGGACGAATAAGGCATGCGGCAAATTCAGATAGGTCTGCAGCGGCAGTGCGAGGTTCTCCGCCTGCTTGCGCAGCAAGGCATTGCGACGGTCGGCGATGCAGACGAAATGTTCCTCGTAGAGCGTTTCGACCAGCATGCGCTTGGGCGGCGTCAGATGACCGCCGATGACCAGGTCGACGGCAGCCTGATCGAGTTGTTCGTAGACGGCTGCGCGGTCCAGCGCCGTCACGCGCAGGTCGGCAGCCGGCGCATGTCGCCGCAACAGCGCCACCAGATGCGGAATGATGACGACATCGGCGTAGTCGCTCGCGGCAATCGTGAAGCGTCGCCCCTGTGCATCGGCGGGATCAAAACCGATCGCCTGATGCATCGCCTGGCGAATCTGCTCCAGCGCCAGACTGATGGCGGGCATCAACGCCATCGCGCGTTCGGTCGGCATCATGCCGTCGCTGGTGCGTACGAACAACGCATCGCCGAACAGGCTGCGCAGGCGGCTCAACGCATTGCTCACCGACGGCTGCGCGCGATTCAAGCGCTGCCCGGCAAGCGTGACGCTGCGCGTCTCGAACAAGGTTTCGAATGCCACCAGCAGATTCAGATCGATAGAGGAAAGATTCATAGAATCAATATAATGAATATTAATAATCCATTTAAAGAATTATCATGGGAAGCATACCATCGGAGCCATTTCAGATCTGAAGAAGGCGATAGCCGATGAATACCATACTAATTACGGGTATAGAACCGTTCGATGGTGAAACCATCAACCCCTCCTGGGAAGCAGTGCGCGCACTGGATGGCGAAACGATTGACGGCCACGTGCTGGCAGCACGGCAACTGCCTTGTGTGATCGGCAAGGGCGGCGAGGTGTTGCTGGCGGCGATCGCGGAGGTCGATCCCGTGATCGTCCTGTGTTTCGGGCAAGCCGGCGGACGCAGCGATATTTCGATCGAGCGCGTGGCCATCAATGTGGTGGATGCACGCATTCCAGACAACGAAGGATGCCAGCCTGTGGATGAGGCCATCGTTGCCGATGGTCCCGCGGCTTACTTTTCCAGCCTACCGATCAAGGCGATTGTGAGCGCATTGCGACAGCGCGGCGTGCCGGCATCGGTGTCGCAGACTGCCGGCACTTATAACTGCAATGCGATTTTTTACAGGCTCTCGCATTACATCGTCACGCAACGACCGGCCTTGCGCGGCGGCTTCATTCACATTCCTTATTTGCCGGAGATGGCGGCGCTTCATCCCGGGGCGCCTAGCCTCGCTCTGGAAACGCTGATCAAGGCAATACGGGTGATTGCGGCAACTACGCTGGCGGTACAGAGCGACATCAAGATAGGCGCCGGCGCATTGCATTGAGCTCCTGTTTCAGCGCAGAGCGGAAATAAAAACAGCGCCATCGCAGGCGCTGTTTTTACCTCTGAAGATCGTAAGGCGAAGCGCGCCCGACTATTTTTTCACTTCATCTTCGATGTGCGCCTTCACGATGCTGGCGAAATCGCTGTCAGCGGTGAAGCCCAATGCCTTGGCGCGCTTGGCTTCAAAGTCGCCCGGCCACGAATTGACGATGCGCTTGATGGCTTCGTCTTCCTTCCATTCGATCAGCTTGACGACGTCGGCGCCGGCGACTTGTTCCAATGCATCGACCATCTGGCGCACCGTGACCGACAAGCCGTCGATGCTGAGGAAACGCGCCAGGCCGAGGTCGGCGCCGTTGATTTCGTGGCCGTGGATCAGGTTATCGATGGCCTTGCGCGGCGACATCAGCCACATGCGCGTTTCCGGCGCGACCGGGCAGATGGTGGCCTGGCCGTTGAGCGGTTCGCGGATGATGCCGCTGGCGAAGCTCGAGGCCGCCTTGTTCGGTGCACCGGGACGCACGGAAATGGTCGGCATGCGCAGCGCGCGGCCATCGATGAAACCCTTGCGGCTGTAGTCGTTGACCAGCAATTCACCCATCACCTTTTGTGCGCCGTAAGAACTTTGCGGCATCAGCAGCGCGTTGTCCGGCACTTGCGCAGGCAGGGTGCCGCCGAACACCGCCACCGAGCTGGTAAACACCACGCGCGGCGTGCTGCCGAGTGCGCGGGCGCGTTCCAGGATGATGCGGGTGGCGTCGAAGTTGATCTTCATGCCGAGTTCGAAATCGGCTTCGGCGTGGCCGCTGACGATAGCGGCCAGATGGAAGATCGATTGCGTGTCTTTGGTGATGACGCGCTCGATGACGGCGGCGTCGGCGATGTCGCCGACCACCGATTCAATGCGCGCATCGTCGAAGCCTTGTGCGGCGACCACGTCGAGCAGGGTGATGCGGCTGATGGTTTGTTGCTTGCCGTCGCTGCCGCTCAGCTGACCACGCTTGAGCAGTTGACGCGCCAGGCGGCTGCCCAGGAATCCGGCGCCGCCGGTGATGACGATATGCATTGAGTCTCCTTGGTTATGCGGGATGCTGCAGATGAATTGTTGAAGTTGTCATACAACTTTGCGGTAAGTGTAAAAAGAAAGCGGTATCATGTCAATCGACATGAAAAATACTCAGCTTTCCAAAACTAGTTCCAACTCCGCGTTGCCCGCTGCGCTTGATTCCGTCAAGGGCACGCTGGCTGATCGCGTCACCACGAGTTTGTACGATCAGATCCGCCAGGGCGACTTTGTGCCCGGCGCACGCATGCCTTCCGAGAATGAATTGACCGAGCGCTTCCAGGTCAGTCGCACCGTGATACGCGAAGCGATTTCGCGACTCAAGTCGGAAGGCCTGGTCGGCTCGCGTCGGGGGAGCGGTACGGTGGTGCTGGCGCCCAACAATGCGACGCCGTTCCGGCTGGACATTGACGTGCACGATTCTATCCAGGCAGTATTGCGCGTGATTGAATTACGACGCGGCGTCGAGGGCGAGATGGCGGCGTTGGCCGCGCAGCGGCGCACCAAGGCGCAGAATCAGGGCATCCAGCAGGCGCTCAAGAGCATCGACAAGGCGGTGAGCGAGGGCAGGGATGGGGTGGCGGAAGACTTCGCTTTTCATGCGGCGATTTCTGCGGCGGCGCATAACCCGCTGTACACCTCGCTGCTGGAGTTCCTGAGCCAGTTTTTGCAGGCGGCGATCCGGGTGGCGCGCATCAACGAAGCGCGGCGCGAGGATTTCCGTCAGCAGGTGCGCAATGAGCATGCTGCAATTGCGCAAGCAATCGCCGACGGCGATGCCGAGGGCGCGCGCGCGGCCGCCTTGCGGCATATGGAAAATTCGGCGCAGCGCATCCAGGCGGCGGACACGGCCTTCTGGGCCAGCGAAGGCGGCAAGGCGGCGCGTCGTCTGGCGCAGACCAAAGGTTTGAAGTAAGAACCCGTTTCATAAAGAAACATGAGTGCGAGCGAGTCCTGTTTGGGATGGAGTGCAAGGCGCGAATCGGGGTCAAGACTGGGCGTCTTGCCCTCGATTCGTAACGCAGCAATCCGCCCAAACAGGCCGCTCCCTGTGGGTTCTGAGGAGAGCGCATCTCATGTTTCTTTATGAAACGGGTTCTAAGGCGCGGACCGGCGCATCGCTGCTGCACCGGTCCGGCTGCACTCAGGACGCGGTTGCGGCAGCGATTTCCCGCTTCAGGGCCGGCGCCGAAAGATGGGCTACTTCGAAGTGCTTGCCGTGGCCCGGAATCGTCGGCGGCATTTGCCACAGCGAAATCTTCATGAGCTTCCAGTTAACGGTGTCCAGTCCGACGAAGACGGAATGCAAGCCATGTTCGCAGCCCATCGCCTCGGCCTCGGTCGCTTGCAGCGCGCAGAGTTGCGCGAGGTCGACGTGGTCCGGGATATCGATGGATTGCTGGATCGCACAGATCGGCGTTTCGGCTACTGCCGCGCCCTTGAAGAACGCGATTTTGTTCCAGCGTTGCACAATGGGGCGGCCGTACTTGGCGACTACCGCGCGAAAGGCGTCCGACAACAGGAAGTCGCTCATGCTGTCGAGTTCATCCCAGAGGTAAAACGGCGTATAGCGTGCCGGGTTGCCGTCAATGGCGTCGGCCACCAGAAAGGCTTTTGCGTAGAGTCCGGGCAGTTGGTCGAAGCGGCTGCCGATTTCGCTGACACGTTGCCGCACAGGTGCGGCGTCGGGTACATCAAATCCGTATTGCATGGCGAACATGGTTTTCTCCTGGGGTTGAAAGCGGCATTGAATCGCCGTATATAATTAGCAATGCAACTATTTGAATAAAAAAATACCTCAAAAAAATTATTCGAGCGCGGCACGCACATCTCGGATTTTCAGCACGGCATCGGCAAATTCTTCCTTGCCGAGGATCTTCCTGATCTTCTCGGCAGCGCCGCCCGCCGAGGCATTCAGCGGCGCCTTCATTGCCACTGCAGCGGCGGTCGGATAGACCGAGATTTCCCTGCCGTCGCCGGCGGTCCGGCGCCGTTCCAGCAAGCCTTTTTGTTCCAGCGTATCGAGCGCGCGCGTGGTGGTGGAGCGCGCGATGGAGAGCTCGTTCGCCAGCTCGCTCTGCAGCATGCCGGGACGGTCGACGATCGCCCTGAGCATGAAGCCCTGCGGCGCAGTCAGGCCGAACGGCGCAAATGCTTCAGCCCATTCACGCTCGAGCCGGCGCGACAATGCTGCGGTATTGAAATAGAGGCAGTGATCAAACATGGGGCAACGATACTGCAATTTAATTCGCAATGCAACTATATTTGTCAGGAGAGTGCGGCTGGCGCGTCGTGTGGAAAGGGCGTGGCCATGCAGTAAGGGCATTGCTGCAAGCGAAAAAAACGCCGCGAAGATCGCGGCGTTTTTTACTTGTACTGCTGAATAACTGAAATCAGTTACGCACAACTTTCTTGTATTCGTTGGTGCGTGTATCGATTTCGATCTGGTCGTCCTGGCTGACGAACAGTGGCACCATGACGATGGCTTGCTTGCCGTCGATGGCGTTTTCGATCTTGGCTTCCTTCAGGACGTTGCCCGAAGTATTGCCCTTGACTGCCGGCTCCGAGTACACAATCTGGCGCACGATAGTAGTTGGCATTTCGACCGAGATTGCCTTGCCGTCGTAGAACACGGCTTCACATTCCATGCCGTCTTTCAGGTAGTTCAGGGCGTCGCCGATGTTTTCGCCTTCGATTTCGTACTGGTTGTATTCACCGTCCATGAACACGTACAGTGGATCTGCGAAGTAGGAGTAAGTCACTTCCTTCTTGTCCAGCACGACCACTTCGAACTTGTCGTCGCCGCGGAAAACGTTTTCTTGCGGGCTGTTGGTCAACAGGTTCTTCATCTTCCACTTGTAAGTGAAGCCGGTGCGGCTGGAGCCGTTGACGTCGGAGCGCAGGACGATCATCGGCTTGCTGTCAACCATAATGATGTTGCCGACGCGAATTTCTTTTGCAAATTTCATAGCGAATATACGTAAAAAGTAGGTTGCGTAAAAATCTTCTGTAGCCTACTGGCAAAAAACACCGCAAGCCCACGTACGATTGAATTGTTGATGCATTGATGCGTAAAAATTAGCCCTATATTCTAACCTAATTTTGCGTCTCTTCAGCATCTCGGCGGGACGCTTTCTACAAACTTGAGCAAATTGGACACTAAATCGCCGTTTGCCAACAACTGTTGCTGCCAATTCATGGACAGCTTGGCAAGCTCCGGCAAGTCGGCGTGCAGTACCGGCCACAGCGCGGCAACATCGCTGGTGTCCGCGGCAGCGTGGTTCCACGCCAGCGCCAACGCAGTCAGGCTCGGTAGTGCGGCCGTACAGGCCTGCAAGAATGCCTTCAGTTTGACGTGGTGCAAGTTTTCATCTTGCGGATAAATATGCCAGATGAACGGCTTGGCCGCCCACTGCGCGCGGACGAAGGAGTCCTCACCGCGCACGAAATTCAGATCGCAGGCCCACAGCAGTTTGTCGTAGTCGGGTTGCGGCACAAACGGCAACACGCGCACGGTCAGCGCGCCGCGGGTGGCGTGGGCGCCGGCGCTGGACGGTTGACCAAGGAAGTCGGTCACGGCCGCACCGCCCACGCCTTCCGGCACCAGGCAGGTGACGGTTTGTGCGTCATGTTGCCAGGCTGAAAACAAGGAGGCAATCGGCGCTTGCGGATAGCAGAACAGAGACACTTTGAGTGACCTCATCTCGGTTGCTGTCACGCCGAACTGTCCGAGAAAATCGGCGGCCGCAGACGGATCCGCATGAAACGCCAGTCGTTGCGCTTCCAGCCCGGCCTCGGCTTGCAGGCCGCCGGTACGGTTATTGAATCCAGGGAAGAAAAAATATTTGGTCAGCGGCAATTGCGGGTGCGGCGAGGGCAGCGTATGGCAGCCCTCGATCCAGCTTTCCGCCGTCAGGCCTTCCAGGTTCAGCCACACCGGGCGCGGTACGCATTGCGCCATGGCTTCGATATAGCCGGGCGGGATGTTGCAGCCGAAGAACTCGATGACGATGTCGGCGATGTCGTCGGTATTGAAAACGCCCTCCTGGTCGCGCCAGTGCCTGATCGCAATGTTCTGGATCAGTTGACATTCGGCGTCGCTATCGACTTCCGGACAGATGCGCTGGAAGCTGTCCAGCTTGTCGACCCACAGGCTGACGGCGATGCCATGTTGGTGCGCCAGTTGTCGCGCCAGGCGCCAGCAGATACCGATGTCGCCGTAGTTGTCGACGACGGTGCAAAATAGCGCGAGCGATTTTCCGGAGGCGGGGGAGGTAGGGGAAGGCGAGTGCATTTCAGATAAGCAGCGGTTCAAACCTGCATGATACCGGGCTATCCTTATTTTACCGCTTGCTCATTGTCGTCATTATGGTTGTAGAATGCAACTATATAAGTCATGTGAGTTATCAATGAACGCCAGCAATCATACCTCCGCCAACAAAGCCTTGATCGACCAGATTCGTGCCGCCTCACGCCAGATGGTGCGCGAGCTGGGGTTTATGCAGCTCACGTTGGCGGCGACCGATTACCCTGCCTCCGCTGTCCACGCGCTGCTGGAAATCGGCGCCCAACGTGCGATGACGTCGGTGCAGCTGGCGGATTTTTTGGGGCTGGAAAAGTCCAGCGTCAGCCGCATGGTGCGCAAGCTGGTCGATGCCGGCGAGCTGAGCGAAGTCGCCAGTGACGAAGACGGTCGCGTGAAATGGCTGGCGTTGACGGCGCAAGGCAAGCGCACGCTGGCGGCCATCCATGCCTACGGCCGCGACCAGGTGAGCAGCGCGTTGCAGCACCTGGCCGGCTGGCAGCAGCAGACGGTGGTGCAGGGCCTGAGCGCCTATGCCCAGGCCCTGCATGCGCACCGGCTGGGCGTCGCCATGACGGCGACGACGGACATCGAGATCGTGCCGGGATACCAGGCCGGGGCGATCGGCCACGTGGTGCAGATGCATGCCAGTTTCTATGCGCGCACGGTCGGCTTCGGCAGTTTCTTCGAGAGTAAAGTCGCCGCCGGCATGGCGGAGTTCGTGCCGCGCCTGGCGCATGAACGTAACGGCATGTGGCTGGCCATGCATGGTCAGCGCATCGTTGGATCGGTGTTCATCGACGGCCACGATCTGGGCGACAACCAGGCGCACCTGCGTTGGTTCATCGTTGATGACGGCGTGCGCGGCGCCGGCGTGGGGCGTCGTTTGATGGAGGCGGCCATGGCTTTTTGCGATGTACAGGGCTTCGCCTCGATCCAGCTCTGGACCTTCCAGGGACTCGACGCAGCGCGTCGCCTGTACGAGTCCTGCGGCTTTGCACTGCAGGAAGAGTGGCCGGGCGCGCAATGGGGCAAGCAAATGGTGGAGCAGCGCTTCGAGCGCCGTGCGGCCGCTGGCTGACAAACGCATCTATGCCTATCCTGGCACCAACTTGTCGGTAGGCAAGTTCCTTGTTTTTTTAATATCAAGGCGATTTTTAATTTAAATTGCTTGCAATTTAATTTTTGACTATGTATTATTCAATCCATGGCAAACGCAAACACATCGAAGACATCGGCAGCAATGATTGATCAGGCCCTCATGCTTGAAAATCAATTGTGTTTCGCCATGTACTCGGCGTCGCTGGCGATGACCAAGGTCTACAAAAAGATATTGAAAGACATCGACCTGACCTATCCGCAATACCTGGTCATGCTGGTCTTGTGGGAAAAGGATGAAGTCACCGTGTCCGATCTGGGCGGCAAGCTGTTCCTCGATTCAGGCACCTTGACACCGTTGCTCAAGCGCATGGAAACGATGGGTTTGCTGCATCGTGCCCGTGATGTTGAAGACGAGCGCCGTGTGGTGGTAAGGTTGAGCCAGGAAGGTCGCAATCTGCGCAAGCGCGCAATGGCCGTCCCGGAACGCCTGATGTGCTCCTTGCCGCCGCTGGAACAAGTCGCCAATCTGCGTGAGCAACTGAAAGTCTTGCGCAAAGGTTTGCTTGATGACGCCGAAGATGCCTGATGTGGCAACGCCCGGTTGATGAAAGCCGGGGAGGATACATCGCCGTACTTATCAGTCGCATTGATTATGTTGTTGGCAATTATATTGTTTCAAATTTATTTTTAAACCTGGCTCCATATTGTTCTATTTAGTCGATGCTTCTCTCAGCATCTTGTTTCTACCACTCGAAAGGAATCAAAATGAAAATCGAAAAAGCACTCTACCAAGCAACAGCAACCGCAACCGGCGGCCGTGAAGGCTCGGCCAAGTCGTCCGACGGCGTCCTCGACGTCAAGCTGACCACGCCAAAAGAACTGGGCGGCGCCGGCGGTGCCGGCACCAATCCTGAGCAACTGTTCGCAGCCGGTTATTCGGCTTGCTTCCTGGGCGCGATGAAGTTCGTCGGCGGCCAAGAGAAAATTGCGATCCCGGCAGACACCAGCATCACCGGTACCGTCGGCATTGGCACCATTCCAGGCGGCTTCGGTATCGAAGTGGCGTTGGCCATCACCCTGCCAGGCCTGGACCGCGCGGTTGCGCAATCGGTGATCGACAAGGCGCATCAGGTCTGCCCATACTCGAACGCCACACGCGGCAACATCAACGTGACACTGACATTGGTCTAAGCCATTGCCTGGTTGAAGCGCCAGAGGTAAAAAAGCCCCGCCGATCAAACGGCGGGGCTTTTTGTTGGTGCGCACACGCGTTGCGTTTCAACTGCGCAGCTGGTTCAACATCGCGGGCACGATGCGCCGGTGAAACGGTTTGATCACGCCGAGATAGGCGCGCCCCAGCAACTGATTGGTGCGCACCACCGTTGTCACCGTCAGTTGCGCCGACAGCTCCTCGGTGCCCGGCTCGCGTCGTACCCAGATGCGAAAATCCAGGTGTTTGTCGTCAAAGCCCAACTGCACTTGCTCATCGCTTTGTTGCACTATCGGAAAGCCGGCCACCGAGGGCGCCTCGCCATCGATATGCATGCTGGCCTGTTTCAGGCCGAACACCGCGACCACGCGATTGCGTAGCGCCAGCAACTGCGATATCCATGACGGTGCACGGCGGAACATTTGTCGCGTCAACGCGAGGGCGGACAAGCGACTCTGTTGCTCGCTCAGCGAGATCCGGAAGCTGTCGGCAAAAGTGGCCCCGGCCAGCGCTTGCAACAGCGCCGGGTCGGTAGCGATGAGACGTGCAGGAGCGGTGCTCATCATGACCTCACTTTTTTTCAGGATGTTTTTTTGCCAGTGCGGCTTTGGCGTTGGCCGACGCAAAGCGCTCATTGGTTTCATCTTCCTTGCGGCGGCCGAAGGCATAGTTGGCCTCCAGCCACATGACGTTGATGATGCCGAAGGCCAGCGCCAGACCGACCCCGAGTATCCAGGCGAAATACCACATGATGTTTTCCCTCTCTGTAGGCGGATTGATTAGTAGGCGGTGTGTTCGTTGTCGGCAATGTGCTTGAGCGTGACCTTGCCGCGCATGACGCGATATACCCAGGCTGTGTACAGCATGATCAGCGGCAGGAAGAACAACACCAGCCAGAACATGATGCCCAGCGTCTTCTGGCTCGACACGGCGTCCCATACCGTCAGGCTGCTGCGCGGATCCAGCGACGACGGCATGATGAACGGGAACATCGCCGTTGCCGCCGTCAGGATGATGCCCGCCACGGCAATGCCGCTGCAGATGAAGGCCAGGCGCGCTTTGCGCCAGGCGCCGAAGATGACGACCAGCAGCAGTGCCGCAATCGCGGCAATCGGAATCGCCTTGGTTTCAGGCCAGCGCACATAGTTGTCCATCCACGCGCCGGAGGTGATTTCCACCGTCTTGGCCAGCGGCATGAAGGCAGCGTTGGCGCTCGGCATGGCGGTAATGCTGTAACCATCGATACCGTAGGCTACCCAGAAGCCGCCGATCACGAACAGCGCCAGCGTGGCCAGTGCCGCATACATCGCAATCTTGCGTGCGCGCAAAGCGATTTCAGCTTCGGTTTTGACCATGATGAAGGTGGCGCCGTGGGTCAGCAGCATCGCCACGCTTATCAGGCCGGCCAGCAGGCCGAAAGGATTGAGCAGCTCGAAGAAGTTGCCGGTGTATTCCACACGCATGGTGTCGTCGTAATGGAAAGGAACGCCCAGCAACAGATTGCCGAAGGCCACGCCGCAGATCAGCGGCGGCACGATGCCGCCGACGAACAGGCCCCAGTCCCAGGCATTGCGCCAGCGCGGATCGGCCACCTTGCTGCGATAGTCGAAGCCGACCGGGCGGAAGAACAGCGAAAACAGCAGCACCATCAGCGCGATGTAAAAGCCCGAGAAGGCAGTCGCATACACCAGCGGCCAGGCTGCGAAAGTGGCGCCGCCGGCGGTGATGAACCAGGTCTGGTTGCCTTCCCAAGTGGGGCCGATGGAATTGATCAGCACGCGCCGTTCGGCATCGGTCTTGCCCACGAAGGGCAGCATCATGCCGACGCCGAAGTCGAAGCCGTCGGTCAGCGCGAAGCCGATGATGAGCACGCCGACGAAGGCCCACCAGATGATTTTTAAAGTCTCGTAATCGAAGATCATGATCGTTTCCCTGGGTTCATCAACGTGTTGGTTTCGGCAAAGGCGGGCGCTTGTTGGCAGCCGGCGGTGGCGGCAGCGTGGCCGCTTTCTTTTCCAGCAGCTCCCAGTGGTATTTGCCGGTATGCAGGCTGCTGGGGCCGCGCTTGGCGTACTTCACCATCAACACCATCTCCACCACCAGCAGGAAGGTATAGAACAGGATGAAGCCGGCCAGGCTGAAATACAGGTTCGACGGTTGCAGCGACGAGGCCGACAGATGGGTAGGCAGGATGCCGGCGATGGTCCATGGCTGGCGGCCGTATTCGGCCACGATCCAGCCCAGCTCGGCGGCAATCCACGGCAGCGGGATGCTGAACACCGCCAGGCGCAGCAACCAGCGTTGCGGGGCCAGTTGTTTGCGGATCAGGAAGTAGAACGACGTTGCGAAGATGAACAGGAACAATATACCCAGCGCCACCATGCCGCGGAACGACCAGAACAGCGGCGCCACATTCGGGATGGTGTCGTCGACCGCCTTGGCGATCTGCGCCGGCGTGGCGTCGATCACGTTGGGCGTGTATTTCTTGAGCAGCAAGCCATAGCCGAGATCGTGCTTGAGCTTGTCGAATTCGGCCCGCGCGGCCGGCGATTTGTCGCCCGACTTGAGACGCGTCAGCGCCGCATAGGCCAGCATGCCGTTGCGGATACGGACTTCATGTTCCTTCTTCAAGTCCTTGATGCCGACCACCGGCGTATCGGTAGAGCGTGTCGCGATCAGGCCCAGCACATAAGGCACCTTGAAGGCGTAATCGGTACGTTCGTTTTTGCTGTCAGGCATGCCGAATACCGTGATGCCGGCAGGCGCAGGATGGGTGTCCCATTCGGCCTCGATGGCTGCCAGCTTGACCTTGTTGACTTCACCGGCGGTGTAGCCGGACTCATCACCGAGCACGATCACCGACAGGGTCGAGGCCAGGCCGAAACCGGCGGCCACGGCGAACGAGCGCAGCGCAAACTGGGTATCGCGCGCCTTGAGCAAGTAGTACGCCGACACGCCCAGCACGAACATCGACGCCGTCACATAACCGGCCGCCACGGTGTGCACGAACTTCACCTGCGCTACCGGATTGAAGATCACGTCGGTCATGCTGACCAGTTCCATGCGCATGGTTTCGAAATTGAATTCGGCGCCGACCGGATTATTCATCCAACCGTTGGCGATCAGGATCCACAGCGCCGACAGGCTCGAGCCCAGCGCCACCAGGAAAGTCACCATCAAATGCTTTACGCGCGAGAGGCGGTCCCAGCCGAAGAAGAACAGGCCGACGAAGGTCGATTCAAGGAAGAACGCCGCCATGCCCTCGATCGCCAGCGGCGTACCGAAGATATCGCCGACGTAGTGCGAGTAATACGACCAGTTGGTGCCGAACTGGAATTCCAGGGTGATGCCGGTGGCCACGCCCATGGCGAAGTTGATGCCGAACAGCTTGCCCCAGAAGCGCGTCATGTCCTTGTAGATGGGACTGCCGGTCATGACATAGACGGATTCCATGATGACCAGGATCCACGACAAGCCGAGGGTGAGCGGAACGAATAAAAAGTGATACAACGCCGTCACGGCAAACTGTAGTCGCGACAGACTGACGACCTCGTCAATGGGAAGCATGGGTGACCTCGGTAGTGGAAGTAAATGTGGTGACGGCGCCTGTCGCGATCGCAACCGGCGCTGGCGCCAGCAGATGCTGCTCCACCTGTTCGGTGGGCATGCGCATCTTTTTGGCTTGTGGTTCGGAGAAAAAAGTTTTCGCCAGCACGGTCAGGATGGCAATCTTGACCAGCAGGATCAGTGCGATTTCAGCGCCGAGCGGCAGTTGCGAGAGACGTGGCAGGCGCGACAGGCGATGGAGACGGAACAACCAGGAGGGCTTGGGCATTTTCACTCCCTGCCGGAGGATTCGGAAACCGCTTCAGTAGCAGCATTCTTGCCGGCTTTGTTTTTGTCCGCAGCTTTCTCGCCGCCAAGACGGAATTTATCTTTGACATCCAGCAATTTCTTGATCTTCGAACCCATTTTCATGAGCGAGGACAAGGTTTCCGGCGACAGTCGCTGCACGTCGTCGAACCAGGAACTGGACAACTCGATCAGCTCATACATCTCGCGCATGCGTTTCTGGGCGTGCTTGTCGTCGGGATTGGCTGGGGTTTCCAGCAGCGCATCGCGCAACATCGACAAGGTCGGCTCGATTTCGCGGCGGCGGCGTTCTTCCAGCAACGCCTTGAAAATATCCCAGATGTCTTTCGGCGGCTCGAAGTATTCGCGCCGGTCGCCCGGTTGATGCAACAGTTTTACCAGTCGCCAGGATTGCAGTTCCTTGAGGCCCATGCTGACATTTGAGCGCGAAAAACTCAGGTATTCGGCAATCTCGTCGGCATTGAGCGGTTTTGCCTGTACATACAACAGCGCATAAATCTGCCCGACGGTGCGATTGATGCCCCAGCGGCTGCCCATTTCACCGAAGTGGAGGATGAAGCGTTGCATCAGCGGGCTGAGTGTATTCGGTTCCATGATGTTTTGAATTTTCAGTAATTACTGAAATATACGACAATTCGAAAATTTAGACAATCGGAGTATTGCGCAAAGCAACATGCAGCGCTTTGCGCCAGATCATGCCGGAGCGAGATGGGCGGCGATGCCAGCAGCGAGAAGTCAGATTTCTTGAATTTTTGGCGCGTTGGCGTGGTCGTAAAGGCATTACGACACTTTATTGGGGGCAACAACACCATGGATCAGCATCCACATTCGAATCCGGCCTATCCGGTCAAGCGCCGCTTCGTGCGCAAGCTGCCCAACGAAAGCCGCCTGCAGCAAGCCTGGCAATTGAGCAAAGGCGCGGTCACGGCATGGCTGGACGACTTCGCCCCGAGCATGGGCGCGGCAATTGCGTATTACACGATTTTTTCGCTGGCGCCGATGCTGGTGATCGCGATTGCGGTGGCCGGCATGATCTTCGGCCATGACGCCGCGCAAGGAGAAATCGTCGGCCAGATCCAGGGCATCGTCGGCACCGAAGGGGCGATGGCGGTGCAGGGTTTGCTCAAATCGGTGAGCGAGCCCAGTGACGGCATCATCGCCGCGAGCCTGGGTATCGTGACGCTGGTGATCGGCGCCACTGCGGTGTTTGCGGAACTGCAAAGTGCGCTCGACCGCATCTGGCGCGTGCCGGCAGTGCCGCGCGAAAATGGCATCATGCCGCTGATCCGCAAGCGGCTGCTGTCGTTCGGCCTGATCCTGGGGCTGGGGTTCATGCTGATCATTTCGCTGGTCGCCAGCGCCGGGCTGGCGGCTTTGGGGAAGTGGTGGGGCAGCTGGTTCACCGGCTGGGAAATCCTGCTGCAAATCCTCAACTTTGTGATTTCTTTCGCTGTTTTTACTGGACTGTTTTCGGTGATCTATAAATACATGCCGCGCGTGAGCCTGTCATGGCACGACGTACGCACCGGCGCCATCGCCACCACGCTGCTGTTCATCATCGGCAAATATCTGATCGGGCTTTATCTCGGGCGCACCAGCATGACATCGGGCTTTGGCGCAGCGGGCTCCTTCGCTTTGCTGCTGGCGTGGATTTATTACTCGGCGCAGATTTTCCTGCTGGGGGCGGAATTTACCTGGGTGTATGCCAACCGCTATGGCTCGCGCTCGGTAGCGGCCGGTAGCGCGTCGGCAGGGCCGGTGCCAGCCGGGCCTGGGGAAGCCGTCTCAGAACGTGGTGACGATCTTGCTGCGAGCCCGTGATCCGGCGTCGGACGGTGTTCGGAATCCTCATCTACCGAAGTACATTCCAAGGGTTATGCTACTGAACTCCGCATGCCTTGGAACGTGTGGTGCGCGGCGAACAAACAGGTGGCGGCTATCGCCGACGCGCTGGGCATACGCATCGTCGAGCAATTTCATCGTTATGTTCCGTCGTTGTTTCGGCGAATCGCCGGGATGTTATTGCCATCCGCAGAATATCGGCGGCACATGAAGTCGCTCCCCGCGTGTTAACATCCCGCGCATGAATAACGATGTCATCGCCCAAGCCTATTTGTATTTCCAGCACGGCAAGCTGGACGCCGCCCATGCCATTTTGCAGCCCTTGGCGCAAGCAGATGACGCCGATGTCGGCGTGCTGCATCTGGCCGGCGCCGTTGCTGCCGCCATGCAGCGACATACCGAAGCGATCGCGTGGTTGCGCCGCGCGCTGGTGTTGACGCCCAAGGATCTTGCCGTCAGTTACAAGCTGGGACGGGTGTTGTATGAAGGCGGCCAGCAGCAGGAAGCGCTGAGCCTGTATCTGCAACTGATCGCCGCCGGTGTCGAGCATGCCGACATCTACGTTGCCGCGGCGCTGCTATTGCAAGAATTCCGGCGCGACGAAGAGGCGCTGCAAACGCTGGAGCACGCACTTCGATTGGCGCCGCAAGCGGCCGATACCTGGTATCGCCACGCGGTGCTGCTGGGGCGCTTGCAGCGTCCTGCCGATGCACTGCACAGCATGCAGCAAGCCATCGCGCTGGCGCCCGAGCGCTTGCAATACCGGCTCGACCTGGCATTGGTGCTGTACAGCTTGCATCGCAATGAAGATGCGTTGGCTTGCGTCGACCAGGTGCTGACGCAAGAGCCGCGCGCGGCCGATGCCTGGGCTTGCCGCGCAGCGAGCTTGAGCCGTTTGTGCCGTTACGAAGAATCGATCGTCGCCAGCGAACAGGCGCTGGCCCTGCAATCCGGCAATCCCGATTCCAGCGTCAACCTGGCGCTCACGCAATTGACGCTCGGCCGGCTCGAGAGCGCCTGGCCGCTATACGAAGCGCGCTGGTACGGCGAGCTCGCCGATCCGCGTCGTCATCGCGAGATTGCACCTTTGCCGGGATTGCACGCGGTGGCTGGCAAGACAATACTGCTGTGGGCCGAACAAGGCCTGGGCGACACCATCCATTTCTGTCGTTACGCGCGCGAGCTGCTTGCCTTGGGGGCGCGCGTCGTGCTGGAAGTGCCGGCCAGCCTGAAGAGCCTGATGCAGACGTTGGCGCAGGACCAGAACTTCATCGTGAAGGCGCTGGGCGAGCCCTTGCCGCGCATCGACCATCAAGTGCCGCTGATGAGCCTGCCGCTGCTGTTCAACACGCAGATGGACAGCATCCCGGCCGCTCAGGCCTACCTGTTTGCCGATCCGCATAAACAACATGGCTGGCGCGAGACGCTGGGCGCGCCTGCAGGTCTGCGCATCGGTATCGTTTGCTCGGGCAACGCCGGCAACCACAACGACCGGCGCCGCTCGATTCCTTTGGCCGCGTTTGCCCCTTTGCTGGAAACGTCTGATGCCGACTTCTTTTTGCTGCAGCCGGAAATTCGTCAGCGCGATGAGGCTTACCTGCAAGCGAGCACTGCCATGCAATGGCCGGGGCGCGAATTGAAGGCATTTGACGATAGCGCCGCCTTGATCCGCAACCTGGATCTGGTCATCGGCGTCGATACCGCCGCCGTGCATCTGGCCGGCGCGCTGGGTGTGCCGGTGTGGATCTTGTTGTCCAAGGCGGCCGACTGGCGCTGGTTCCTGGAACGCAGCGACAGTCCCTGGTATGCCTCGGCCAGTTTGTTCCGGCAAACGCAGGCGGGCGATTGGGATGAATTGCTGGGTCGCGTTCGCGCCGAACTGCTGGCTCTGCAGGCTTAGCGGCGCTTAGTCCGACAGGGCCGGCGCGTCGCTGTCGTGGTCCGGGAAGAGCAGGCTGAAACTGATCCAGCCGTCCGCTGTGCAGGTCACTGCCGCTGCGCCGCCATGCAAGGTCATGATGGCCTTGACGATGGCCAGGCCGAGGCCGTTGGATTCGGTGTATTCGCTGCGCGATTTGTCGCCCCGGTAGAAGCGGTCAAACATGCGTTCCATCTGTTGCTGCGTCATCGGCGTGGCGCGGTTTTCGACGGCGATCCTGACGCCGTCGCTGTCGTGCTGCACAGCGATCCGGATCGCCGTGCCGGTCTCTCCGTAGCGCACCGCATTGACCATCAAGTTACTGACCGCACGGCGCCACATGATCAGATTGGCGCGGCAGCGTACGCCTGGGGCGGCCTTGACCTCGAAAACCATGTCGCGCTCGGCCGCCACGCCTTCAAAATAATCCGCTATCTTTTGCAGCTCGTCGGCCAGCGCAATTGCACTGCGGTCGACGGTGAGCGCGGCATGGTCGGCTTGCGCCAGGAACAGGATGTTTTCGATGATGCGCGACAGGCGCGTCAATTCTTCCAGGTTCGATTCCAGCAGCTGTTCGTATTCTTCGACGTTGCGGCGCTGGCCCAGCGTCACCTGGGTTTGGCCCATCAGGATGTTGACCGGCGTCCTGATCTCGTGCGCCAGGTCGGCGGAAAATTGCGACAGATGTTCATAGCCGTTTTCCAGCCGGTCGAGCATGGCGTTGAGAGCGCTGGCGAGCTGGCGCAATTCGGCCGGCGCATCTTCTTCGCGCAGGCGCGTGCTGAGATTCGCAGGCGTGATTTCGGCGGCGCGTTTGCTCATGCGCGTGAGCGGCATCAGATCGCGCCTGAGCACCAGAAAGCCGAGCATGGCGGTCAGCAGCACCGTCAGCGCCACCGCGGCCACCACGCGCCACAGATACACCGTCATCATGCGCGACTCTTGCGTCATGACATAGGCGGCGACGATTTCCACGGTATCGTTATGATTGCCGACATCGGCCAGCGCGGCAACCCAACGCACGCGCACACCGTCGGCGCGCATGCCGTCATGCAGCGAGGTGATCGCCAGCGGCATGCCGATGGCCACCGGCGTCATCGGCGGCGGCACCAGGCTGTCGGGATTGATGTTGATGAAGGGCATTTCACCCAGGCGACGGAAGATGCGCACATCCTGCTCGTTGCCGAGCATGCTTTCAAACAGGGCGGGGCGCTGCTCCATTTGCTCGACGTTGTAGAGGTCGTGCAGCAGGTTGCGGAAATGTTCGACGCGGCCGATCAGGGTGTAGTCGGCGCGAATTTCCAGCGATTGCCTGGCGGAGTTGTAGAGATACATGCCGAGGCCGGTGACGACCAGGCAGGCGATCAGCGCAAACAGCGCGCTGACGCGAAACGCCAGCGTCCACGATCGCCACGGTTTCATGGCGTTTCCGAGAACATGTAGCCGATGCTGCGCACGGTGTGGATCAGTTTCTTTTCAAACGGCGCGTCGATCTTGGCGCGCAGACGCTTGACAGCGACGTCGACGACGTTGGTGTCGCTGTCGAAGTTCATGTCCCACACCTGCGAGGCGATCACCGAACGCGAGAGCGCTTCGCCGCGGCGCTTGATCAGCAGGTGCAGCAGCAGGAATTCCTTGTTGGTCAGTACGATGTTGATGCCTTGCCGCGTGACCTTGTGGCGCACGTGGTCCAGTTGCAGGTCGGCGCCCTGGTACACCTCCGCATCGCGCGTGACGCCACGTCGCAGCAGGGTACGGATACGCAGCACCAGTTCAGTAAACGAGAAGGGTTTGACCAGATAATCATCGGCGCCCAGTTCGAGGCCGCGGATGCGATCGTCGACCTGGTCACGCGCGGTCAGGAAGATCACCGGCAGGTCGCGCTTGGCGCGCAACGCGCTCATGACTTGCCAGCCGTCAGTGCCGGGCAGCATGACATCCAGCACCACCAGGTCGTAATCTTGTTCCATGGCCATGTGCAGGCCGTCGGTGCCGTTGCGCGCGAGATCGACCGTATAGCCGGATTCGCGCAACCCTTTTTTGAGGTAGTCGCCGGTCTTGGGGTCGTCTTCGATGACAAGGATGGCCATACGGGATTCCAGGTGAGTGTTGCCGCAGTTACCGGGCATTCTAGCAAGTTGGCATGCGCCGCTCGATGACAAATTTGTCATCAAAATGCCATGTTGATGACACGGCGCCTGTCATAGCATGATGGTGCGATAAAAGTGTTTTGTCCTGGCAACCGGTAATATATCAAGGTCTGCATGCCGCCAGGCAATAGACTTAGCCCACCCATTATTTCAGGAAACCGCCATGCTGATCAAAATCCGTCCCGACCAGATCGATATTCCTCTCGCCTCGGAAATCACGCCGCAGGAGGTCTTTGCCTCGCGCCGCGCCTTCATCGCCAAGATGGCCGTCGGCGCGATTGCCGGCAGCGGCCTGGTGGGCGCGGGCAGTGCGTTCGCACAATCGGCCACGGCGCACAAGCTGACGGCCAAGCTCAACAGCGCCTATGCCGTGATGGACAAGCCGACCGCCTATCAGGATGCGACCACGTACAACAACTATTATGAATTCGGCACCGACAAGGCCGATCCGGCCAAGACTGCCGGCACGCTCAAGACCAATCCCTGGACCGTCAGCATCGAAGGTGAAGTGAAGAAACCGTTCACGCTGGATCTCGATGCGCTGACCAAACTGGCGCCGCTGGAAGAACGCATTTATCGCCTGCGTTGCGTGGAAGGCTGGTCGATGGTAATTCCGTGGATCGGTTATTCGCTGTCGGCGCTGATCAAGAAGGCCGATCCGACCGGCAACGCCAAGTACATCGAATTCGTTACGCTGGCCGACAAGAAGCAGATGCCGGGCTTGTCCGATCCGATTTTGCAATGGCCGTATACCGAAGGCTTGCGCATGGACGAAGCCAATCATCCGCTGACCTTGCTGACGCTGGGTATGTACGGCGAAGTGCTGCCGAACCAGAACGGCGCGCCGGTGCGCGTGATCGTGCCGTGGAAATACGGCTTCAAGTCGGCCAAATCCATCGTCAAGATCCGCTTCCTCAAGGAGCAGCCCAAGACCGCCTGGAACATGTATGCGGCACAGGAATACGGTTTCTATTCCAACGTCAATCCCAACGTCGATCACCCGCGCTGGTCGCAGGCCACCGAACGCCGCATCGGCGAAGACGGCTTCTTCGCGCGCAAGCGCAAGACGTTGATGTTTAACGGTTACAACGATGTCGCTGGTTTGTATGCCGGTATGGACCTCAAGAAGTATTTCTAAGCAGGACACGGAAATGAACGCACTCAAAAACCTCTCTACGCGGCAAGTCTGGCATGTGCGCAATGTACTGTTCGTGCTGGCCTTGCTGCCGCTGGCGCGGCTGGTGTTGTTCGTCTTCCTGGATAAGCTCGGCGCCAATCCTATCGAATTCATTACGCGCAACACCGGCGATTGGGCGTTGTATTTTTTGACGATCACGCTGGCGGTGACGCCGCTGCGCCGCCTCACGGGATGGAACTGGCTGGTGCGTCTGCGCCGCATGCTGGGTTTGTATGCATTTTTTTACGTGTTCCTGCATTTCACGATCTTCTTCTGGCTCGATCACTTCTTCGATTTCCAGGAAATGTGGAAGGACATCGTCAAGCGTCCCTTCATCACGGTGGGTGTATTGACCTTCGTGTTGCTGATCCCGCTGGCGATCACCAGCACCAACGCCATGGTGCGCAGGCTGGGCGGCAAGCGCTGGCAGTGGCTGCATCGCCTGACCTATGTGATTGTGCCGCTGGGCGTGCTGCATTTCTGGTGGGTCAAGGCCGGCAAGAATTTGCTGGCGCAACCGATATTGTTTACCGGCATCGTGGCCGCCTTGCTGCTGATGCGCATCCTGTCGCAAAAGAACCGGCAGCAACTGGTGCAATTGTTTTCGCGGCGTAACGCCGGGGTGGGTTTCGTGAAAGAGAGTAAGTGATGAACAAGCATCTTAAAAAAGTTGGTTTGCCATTGTTACTGGCGGCGATGGCACTGACCTTGCCGGTAGCATCATTGCAAGCGGCGGAATCGGTCTTCAAGATCCCCGCGCCAAAAAGCGCCGTGGCGGCGACTGCCGCGACTGAAACCGTGGTGCTCGCCGGTGGTTGCTTCTGGGGCGTGCAGGCGGTGTTCCAGCATACGCTGGGCGTGACCAGCGCGGTCTCCGGCTATGCCGGCGGCAGCAAGGAGAACGCGCATTACGATATGGTCGGTTCCGGTTCCACCGGGCATGCGGAGTCGGTCAAGGTGACCTTTGATCCGCGCAAGGTTTCTTACGGCAAGATCCTGCAAATCTATTTTTCCGTGGTCCACGATCCGACCCAGCTCAATCGCCAGGGGCCGGATAGCGGTACGCAATATCGCTCGGCCATTTTTTACCAGAGCGATGAACAAAAGCGTATCGCCACCGACTACATTGCGCAGCTCGACGCCGCCAAAGTCTATCCGGCACGCATCGTGACGCAGCTGAGCGCCTTGCCGGCGACGGCGTTTTATCCGGCCGAAGATTATCACCAGGACTTCGCCACGCTGCATCCGCAGCAGGGTTATATCGCGCGTTACGATTTGCCCAAGCTCGACAATTTCAAGCAAATGTTCCCGGCCGATTACCGCGCCACTCCCATCACCGTCTTCCGCAACTGATTTTTCTCGCATGCTTCCATCCGCCCGGGTGGAAGCATGACAAATTTGTCACCGCTTTGTCATTGGTTTAACCCGCCTCACCTCCTAGACTGCGTATGCGTACTGGCGTTCAGATGATTTCATCTGGGCACGCCAGGTCGCGCATCGACGTCATCATTAACAACAATCAGGGAGGTCTCAATGCCAACAATATTGGCGATCGCAGCGCGGCCGTTGCGCGCCCACAGCCATATCGCCGCCGCTGCAGTGGTGGCCAGTTCGGTCGTCATGGCCACCATTTTCCTGTGCAGCAGCGGCAACGCGATGGCACAAGAAATGGCCGGCATGCACCACCACCAGGCCATGGCGCCGACGCCGGTCAACAACAAGATCGCGCCGCCGGCCTTCATCGCCAGCACGGCAAAGCCATTTTCCGGCTTGATGGACGACGCCATGGCGGTCATGGATTACGGCATGATCCAGGCGCCCATGAACGGTAAACCTGAGCATGACTTCGTCACGATGATGATGCCGCATCACCAGGGAGCAGTGGACATGGCCAAGGCGGTGCTGCTGTACTCCAATGATCCGGAAATCCGCAACCTGGCGCTGGGCATCATCACCGAACAGCAGAACGAAATTCGTGTCATGCAGGCATGGCTGCAGCGTCACGGCAACGCGGTAAAAAAATGAACTTCACGCAGTCAGCTCTTCCTATCACATTACCAGGGACTACCTCGACATGAAAAAATATGCACTCATCGCCAGCGCCATCTCCGTCGTGTTTGCCCAGACCGCCTGGGCTTTGCCGTCGGCACAGGATCGCGTCTACACCGCGGACCAGAACAGCAACACCGTGACCGTGATCAACCCGGCGACCAATACGCTGGTGGGCCAGATCCGGCTCGGCAATCCGCGCCCGGATGTGTTGTCGCCGCTGTACAAGGGGCAGATCAATGTGCACGGCATGGGTTTTTCGCCGGACCACAAAACCTTGCTGGTGATTTCCAATGGTTCCAATTCGGTGACCTTCATCGATACTGCGACCAACCAGGTCAAGGGCACTACTTACGTCGGCCGTTCGCCGCATGAAGGCTTCTTCAGCGCTGACGGCAAAGAAGTCTGGGTGGTGGTGCGCGGCGAGGATTACATCTCGGTGATCGATCCGGTCAGCTTCAAGGAAACGCGCCGCATCAAGACCGGCGTCGGTCCGGGCATGGTGCAGTTCATGCCGGACGGCAAGCTGGCGTTTGCAGTGTCGAGCTTCACGCCGCAAGTGGATGTGATCGATGTGCAGTCGCATCAGGTGATCAAAAAAATCGATGTGGTCAGCCCGTTTTCACCGTTCCTGCAGTTCACGCCGGACTACAAGGAAATGTGGATGACGCACAAGGACGTCGGCAAGGTCACCCGCATTGATACCAGGACGCTGGAAGTGATCGGCGTTATCGATACCGGTTTCATCACCAACCACCTTGCCTTCGCCAAGGTCGACGGCAAGGTGCTGGCGTATGTGACGATAGGCGGCGAGAACGTGGTGAAGGTGTACAGCACCGACAAGCAGGCGAAACTGCTGGCCACCATTGCTACCGGCGCGCTGCCGCACGGCATCTGGACTTCGGACGACAGCAGCCGCATCTACGTCGGCCTGGAAAACGGCGACGGTGTAGAAGTGATCGATCCAGTACAAAACATGGTGATTGCCCATGTCGGCGGCGGCCAGGCGCCGCAGGCGCTGGTGTATTTGTCGCATGTGGTGGGCGCCGATGGTGGCGCTGCCAACCTGGTGCCGCGGGTGAACAGCGATCCGCTCAACATCCGTTTGCAGGCGACGTCGGCGAGCCAGGCGCGCGGTTTTGTGGTGTCGCGTAATCTCGGTGTGATCGATGCACTGGAGGTGTCGCTGTTCAAGCTCAAGCCGCAAACCACGTATAGCGTCTATCTGGATGGCCAGCCGGCGCCGGTGGCGCGTTTCCTGACCGACACCAAGGGTGTCGCCAACGGTACTGCGATCGGCCCCTTGCGTGAACCGGTGGCGCCCGGCGCAGCAGCCAAGGCGGTCGCCAGCCGCATCATCGTCATGGAAGGCAATGCGCCGGTCGACGCCGCCAAGGCGGTACTGGTCGAAGCGAAGTAAGCGGATCAGGCGTGGCTGACCGGGGACACGGGGAACAGGTAACGCTGGCGCATCAGTTGCGGAATCTCGGCAGCGGGCAGCGGATGCGAGATGTAATAGCCCTGGACTTCGTCGCAGCACAGCGCCTGCAGCAGGCGTAGCTGCTGCTCGGTCTCCACGCCTTCCGCCACCACGGTCATGCGCAGCGCGTGGGCCATGGAAACAATCGCGTTGAAGAACACTTCGCCCTCGGCGCGCACGCCGAGCTCGGCGGTGAAGGCCTTGTCGACCTTGAGCACGTCGAGGTCGAGCCGTTGCAACTGCGACAGCGATGAGTAACCGGTACCGAAATCGTCCACCAGCAGCTTGATGCCGAGCTGCTGGAAGGAGGCCAGCTCTTCGGCGATTTCGAGCGTGTCGGCCATCATGCAGGATTCGGTGAGTTCGATTTCGAGTTGCAGCGGATCGACGGCATAGTCCTTGAGCGCGGCGGCAATGATGGTGTTGAGGTTGCCCTGGTTGAGCTGGCGCGAGGATACATTGACCGACATCGGCAAGGCCGGCAAGCCTTCCGCTTTCCACTGCGCCAATTGCGCGCAGGCCTTGCGGATGATCAGTTCGCCCAGTTTCAGGATCAGGCCGGTTTCTTCCGCCACCGGGATGAACTCCAGCGGCGACACCATGCCGCGCACCGGATGCTGCCAGCGCGCCAGCGCTTCCATGCTGCAGAATTCACCGTTGAGCGTGTTCACGCGCGGCTGGAAGTGCAATACGAATTCATCGCGTTCTATCGCCAGGCGCAATGCGGTTTCATTTTCGAGTTTGATTTGCAGGCGTTCCGACAGCTGCGGCTGGTAGAAGCGGAAGCGTTTCTTGCCGTCGGACTTGGCGGCATGCATGGCGGTATCGGCATGCTTGAGCAAGGCGTCGACGCTATCGCCGTCACGCGGGAACATGCTGATGCCGATCGACAGGCTGACCTGCAACACGTTCTGGTTGGACAGCATGATGGGCCGCGAGAAAGCCTGCAGGATGCGTTCAGCGAGTTGTGCGGCATCTTCGACGCTGCCGCTTTGCTGCTGGATGATGGTGAAGGCGTCACCGCTGAAACGCACCAGTTCGTTTTGCGTCAGGGGATGCCGGCGCGGCTGGTCGAGCGCCGTTTCTGCGGAGGCGGCCAGCAGTTCTTGCAGGCGTTGCGTCACCGATTGCAGCAGCATGTCGCCGCTGGAATGGCCGAGCGTATCGTTGATGTTCTTGAAATCGTCGAGGTCGAGAAACAGCACGGCGAAACCGCGGCGCTCGCCGGCCGCATCATGAAGTACTTTGTGCAGGTGTTCGATGACCCAATGGCGGTTATGCAGGCCGGTCAGCTCGTCGGTATTGATTTGTTCCAGCAAGGCGAATTCATGCGCTTTGGCTTCGCTGACATCGCGCACGGTGATCACCAGGCCCAACTTGTTGCGCACCATTTTGCGATGCAGCCAGGTGGTATGCAGGGGACTGTCGCTGGGGATCAGGTATTCGTCTTCGTAGTAGCCGGTTTCCATGGCTTCACGGAAGGTCGGCAATAGTTTGTCGAAATACTCCGGTGAGTAATGACGCGAGGCATGGCTACCGATGAATTCGGCCTTGTTCTTGCCGAAGATCGCGGCGCCGCGTTCGTTGCAGTCGAGCACCTCGAAGTCGATCAGTTCGCCGTCCTTGTTGCGCACCGCGCGCCACATGTAAAACCCGTCGTTGCCGCCCTCGGTGACGATGCCGTAGGCCTCGCGCGCTTTTTCGGTTTCGCGCTTGCGTATCGCCAGGCGCAGCGACAACAGCATGCCGACGATGGCGCAGATGGCGAGGAAGATGGAACACGCGGTGGCGATGATGGTGTAGTCGTTGGCGCGTTCGCGGAAGGAGGCGTAGATATCCTTGGTCGACATGCCGGAGACGGCCAGCAGCGGATAGTCGCGCAAGGTGTACCACGACACGATGCGCTCTTCGCCATCGGTGAAGGTGGTGCCGGGCATGATGCTCACGCCCATATCGCCGTCCAGCAGCGGCGGCGATCGGAATCCGACCTGCCGGCCCGGGCTGCTTTCGGCGGTGCGCGCCACCAGCGGCGAGCCGTCTTTCTTGAAGAGGGCGATGAAGTCGTTCTTGCCGATGGCCGAGTCGTCTTGGGACGCGACCAGGAAAGCCGGCTCCACCGCGACCATCACCAGTCCGTCAAAGCTGCCGTCGCTTGCTTCGAGGCGGCGCGAAAAACGGATCAGGACGCGCTGCGAGCGCAAGCCGACGGAAGGATTGCCGATCAGCAGGCCGGCGTTGGGATGCTGCCGATGCGAGATGAAGTAATCGCGGTCGGCGATGCTGGCGACGTTCTTCAAGGGCAGCGAACTGGTCTTGAGGTTGCCGTCGCGGTCGGAGATGGTGACGTACAACAATGCGGAGGTCGGATAGAGTCCCTGCCGTTGTTGATCCTCGACGCTCAGGTGACCGCCGGTGTAGGTCCAGTAATACTTCAGGTTGAGCGTGATCTGATCGACCTGGGAGATCGAACGCGTCAGTTGTTCGGCATACGACTTGGCTTGCGCGCGTGCATCTTGCATCGCGTTTTTACCGATTTCCGCCTCGCGGTCGCTGAGTCGCGACAGCAGCAAGGACCACATCAAGATGGCGAGCAGGAGACAGCCTATGGGCCAGGCCAGGATACTGAGGACTTGGAGTAAACGCTTCTTCACTGTCGTCTGCTTATAGAGAGGTCTCGTTGCGATGTGGACACCTGAGTGATCGTCTGCGAAATTCGTTTCTTCAATTCCCTTTTTATTATTTTCGAAATGAATTCATTGAATGAATCGATGACATTCGATATTGATGGATGATTATATAGAAACGTTCCTTGTCTTTATATCATTCTGCATATTGTTGACGATATGCAGATAGGGGTCCGCCTGATCCGCGGTGCAAGCGCGTGCGCCGCGGCGCGATACGGTATCGGTACGGTACGGTAGGCGCAGCAGGATGGGTAGTGCGCTGATGAACGTCGCGCTGCCGACGTTGGCATCGGTAGACGGCGAGGTGGCCGCGGCTCAGTGTCCGCGTGCGGTCTTCTTGCAATTCCAGATGCGCACGCCAAGTGCGCACCAGATCAGGAAGATCACCATATTGGCCGGCAGCCAGACCAGTTGCAGCCAGATGTAATAGCGCATCCACTCGCTCCAGTGCCCGGCGTGCTGCATGTCGCCGATGCCCAGCCACGGCACCGGGCCCTTGGTGGAGACATACTCGGTCCAGCCGAGGATGACCAGCACCGGAATCAGTACGAAGCTCCAGAAGAACCAGGTACGGTGTACCCGCACGCCGCGCGGACATATGCCGTGCGCGGCGGTGTCTTGATCATTGTGACGCGTGGTAAGGCTGGCGGTATTGTTAGCGACATCGTTCTGCATAGTGCCCCCGCATTTGCAAACTGGCTTGATGGAATTTGTTTGGTTTCTTATTTCTCACAGCGCTATCGCCTGGAATTACCTTATTACGGTAATCGCCAGAAATAGCGTGCTTGCCGCCCGTGGTGCGTAAAAAATCGTCGTCCCCGTACTGGCGGCGGCGAGCAGTGTGAAATGGAAAGTCGGTCGCAATCATGCGACGCAGGCGCGTTGCACATCGGGTGCAAGCGATACTCTGGCTGACCGGAAGCAGTCAAACGGTGACAAGGCATTTACGGTTCTCGCTGAGATGTCCAATCCGTCCCAGGGTTACTGCATGGCACGGAGTACCAGCGGCGCTGCTGAGTCAGACAAGTTGTTATGCAATAGGAAAAACAAGACGATACGTTTCGTCTCTGATTTTAGGTGCAAAATTCCTACGACGCAACAAATCTTGCGAAAATGTTGTTAAATTAATTCTATTTTTGAGTGGTGGGGGTGATGCCGTCGAGCACCAGCGCGACATGCAAATCGATATGGCGCTCGTCGATACCAGCGTGGCGCATCAGCATGCGCTGGATAATAGGACCGTACAGCAGGTCGAAGATGACGTCGAAGTCCAGGTCAGCCTTGAATTCCCCGTTTTTAATGCCGCGCAGTAATACCTGTTTGGCGGCGCTGCGGCGCGGGTCGAGGAAGTTGTCGTTGAACAGGCGCATGGTTTCGTCGTCGAATTGCGACAGGCCGATCATTTCGCACACCACCCGACCGGTCTTGCCGCGATACAGCTTGGCCAGCTTGCGGATTTGATTTTCGATGTCGTGGCGTGCCGATTCGGTTTCGGGAAACGCCACATTCGGACCGACTTCGCGCAGCAAGGCTTCCATCGCCAGCGAACTCTTATTGGGCCACCAGCGATAGATGGTGGCTTTGCCTACGCCTGCTCGCGCAGCAACGCCCTCAAGCGAAAGCTTGTCGAACCCGATCTCGTCCAACAGGACGCAGGTGGCGTCAAGAATGGCATCGTGGGTTGCAGGGTTACGGCGTCTGCCTGTAGCCGCATCAGGCATATAGGTGAGAGAAATGATCGTGCTCCAATAAGGGTAGTGCAGTCTGTCTACAGCTTATATCGGTCATATATGTCACAACTTGAGAACGAAACGGCTCCGGCGACGAATTTTCGTAACATTTTTTTACATCCCGTTAGAAACCGTAAGGATCGCTGGGCTTTTCCTATGTCGCGGCGTCATGTGCGACAGCGCAAGCGCCCACGTTTATCTGCATGGTTGTTGTGTGGCAATATTTTTGTGCCAGGCGCAACCCCTGCGGCCTTCAGCGCCTCAGGAGCAAGGTTTTGCCGGATTCGTTGATCACGATCAGCAAGCCCATCAGCAACAGGAAACCCGCCAGCAGTCCCGCTGCGTTGAGCAGCACGTGGGGATAGCCGAGGTCGTTGACGTTGATGAAGGGATAAGGATAAAAGCCGGATCTGTCGCCGCGCCATAGGGTGAGGGAGAGATAAGCGAGCGGATAGACCAGCCACAGCATGCTTTTCTTCATGCTCGGCTGAAAACGCGGCACGAAAAAAATCCAGTACACCATCGCCAGCAGCGGCGTCACCGTATGCAGGCTTTCATTGACCAGCGCGCGAAAGCCGGTGGGTTGCCACAACTGGCGCAGCAACAGGTTATAGGCAATGCCGACGAAAATCATGTAGGCCACCACCGCGGTGATGACTTGCGGCTTGCGGAAAAAACGGCTGACAGGGTTGTCGTTACGTAAAGCCAGCGCCGAAAAACCGACGGCGCTGAGCAGGATCGTCAGATTGGTCAGATAGCTGGACAGACGCGCCAGGCCATCCATGACGCTCATGCCGCGCACCAGTACACGTCCGATGGTGATGTCGGTTTGTGCGCTCAATGCAAACCAGCTGATGGCCGCAATCAGTAGCGCCAGCACGCAGGCGATGGTGGATAACTGCTGATCAGGGAAGATTTCTGCGGAGAGGGTCGGTTCGGGCGTGGGCATCGGGCAGGGCAGGAAATAGGCGGCTGGAGGTCGTGCTCGCGCACGGTCATAACGAGTATTGAATCACGTTATGGAGTGGCGCGACGACATATTGTTCCCCAGCACCAGCCTGTTCACGGCGATTTACCTTTTCACGCAGGCCCTGGTGCTCAGATGAAAATGAAGTCGTCGTTATGATTCGGCACGAGCCGGATGGTCTGCTGCAGCTGGAATAGCAGCGAGGCCGCCAGAGGTAGTGCAATGACGCCGAGTATGACCCACATGGTGTTCTCCCTTTATTTAGCACGATAGTGCGAAATTTAATTAAGCAAATAAACGCCAATGACAACTCCCGCCCGCGCCTGCGGGGGTAGGGACACTAGCCGTGATAGTTGAAACTACGGTAAGTGGAAATCAAGCGGTCGTACGCGGTTTGCACGCGCTCCAGCGCTTTGGGTTCGCGCAGGAAGCGGGCATCGTGCATCAGCCCGACCATCAGGCAGTACAACTCGAACACCAGTTGTTCGGGATCGGTGTCGGGGCGCAACTGGCCTTCTTCCAGCGCTTGCAGTACGGTCCGGTGCAGCATGCCGCGCCATTGCATGATGTTTTGCTTGATACGCTCGCGCATCGGATTATCGATGTCATCGTATTCAAAGGCGCCGGCGATATACAGACAGCCGACTTCGTTGCTGGTGCGTCGCAGCCAACTGCGGATCATCGCATTCAGGCGCGGCAGCCCGCGCGGCAGCGCCATGGCCGGTTTGAAAATCTCGTCGACGAAACGCCGGTCGAACTCGTCCAGCACCGCCTGCTGTAAAGCCTCGCGCGAGCCGACGCGAGAGAACACGCCGCTCTTGCTGATATTCAGGCGTTTGGCGACTTCGCCCAGCGACAAGGCTTCCAGGCCTTCGTTTTGCGCCATCTCGAGGGCCGTGTCAACGATGGCGGCGAGTGTGAGTTCGCTTTTGGCGGTGCGGGTGGTGATGGTTTCCATGTCGCGTAATTTAGCACATGTGTGCGAAATGTAAAGATCGATTTTCGCCGGCAGTAAAACTACGTAAGCCGGCTGGCAAATCGTTGTCCACCGCGGATGTTTGCGATAGTTTTTCCATGGAAATTATTTGCCCGTTTGCGACTACAAGGCGTGCAAAGCCGCCGAGGTTTCCGCATTGGCAGGAAAGAAGCATTCCATGGCCAGCTCAGACAACGTGATGTCGACCGGCGTGCCGAAGATGGTGGTGGTGCTGAAAAACGAGAGCGTGCCCTGGTCCGTGACCAGTTGGAACGGCACCGCGACCGCGGCATAGGGCGGCAATGCCGCATCGTGGGCGACATCGGCCTGCGCCGGCACGGGATAGGCCAGCAATTCCTTCATCAGATCGGTCAATACGGGATCCGCGCTCAGGGCAATCTGCTGGCGCAGGCGTTCCAGCAGGTGGCGGCGCCACTCGGGAAAGTTGGCGATGCGCGGCGCCAGTCCGTGCGGATGCAGGCTCAGGCGCATGACGTTGATCGGGGTCTCCAGCAATGTCGGCGACACGCCGGCCAGCAGCAGGGGAATGATGCGATTGGCCGACACCAGGTTCCAGTGACGGTCGATGGCCAGCGCCGGAAACGGTTCATGCCCGGTCAGGATCTGATCGATGGCGGTGCGCGCCGCCTGCAGCGCAGGATCGTCAAGTGCGCGTTCCGGAAACAGTGGTGCAAAGCCGCCCGCCATCAGCAAGGCATTGCGCTCGCGCAGCGGGATTTCCAGGCGTTCGGCCAGGCGCAGTAGCATTTCGCGGCTCGGTTGCGAGCGTCCGGTTTCGAGAAAGCTGAGATGGCGCGTCGAGATCTCCGCTTCGCAGGCAAGATCAAGCTGGCTCATGCGGCGACGCAGGCGCCACGCGCGCAGCATGTCGCTGGCGCTACGGGCGGCGGCAGGCGCGGCGGGCAGGGTAGGTGTCGTGATCATGCGGCGATCATAGCGCAAGGTGCTGGGGCTTCACATTACCTCGCAGGTAATTGTCCGGTGTCCGTCGCTGCGCAATGATGCTCCTGACCTTGCATTTGCCGTACTGCAGGACGCGTCGGCCAGCGGTCGCATTTCCCTTATCGTCTTATGGAGCCAAGCATGACAAACACGACAAACAGCAATGAACAGATGAATAATCTGGTCGATCTCTACATCACCATCTGGAACGAAACAGACGCCGCCCGCCGCGCGCACCTGATTGCCGAGATCTGGACCGCCGATGCGATCTATCGCGATCCGCTGATGGCTGGAGAGGGCCATGCCGGCATTTCGCAATTGGTGGCTGCGGTGCATGAACGCTTTCCGGCATGTCGTTTCAGCCGTATCGGCGCTCCTGATTTCCATGGCGAACATCTGCGTTTCTCGTGGGCGCTGGGGCTGGACGGTGAAGAGGCGATGGTCAAGGGCACCGATTTTGCGGTGCTGGAGCAAGGCCGCCTGCGCAGTGTGACCGGTTTTCTGGATCAGGTGCCGGCCTGAAGCAGGCCCAGGCAGGGCGATGCAAGTCATCGCCCTGCCTGAGTTATTGCGCGTGCAGGATGCGCTCCACGCGCTCGGCGCTGGCCGGATGGCTGGACAGATACGGCGGCATGGTTTCGCCCTTGGCTTCCTTCTCGCCGAGCTTCTCGAACACATACGCCAGTTTCTGGCGGCTCATGCCATTCGCCTTGAACAGGGCGATGGCATAGTCGTCGGCTTCGCGTTCGACGTCGCGTGAATACTTCATGTCGAGCAGCAGGGTCGGGATGTTGGCGACTACCGCCGAGACGTCGCCGAACAACACCGTTGCGAGCGCGCCGATGGCGGAGCTCTGGATCAGGCGGCGCATCAGATGGCGTCGCTGCAGGTGGCCCAGTTCATGCGCCAGCACGCCCATCACGGCGTCGTCATCGTCGAGCAGCTTGACGATCTCGTCGGTCAGCACGATCTGTCCGGACGGCAGCGCCAGCGCATTGGGGCCGATGCGGCTTTTGCGGAACACGATCTCGTAAGGCGGGACATTGTCCATGGCCGCCGTCAAGGCGCGAAAGCGTGCCGTGATGGCGGCGCGTTGTGTCGCCGACAACTTGGTCGGCGCCAGCATGCGGTCGTCCAGGAAGTCCAGCGCACCTGCGCCGACAGCTTGTTCCACGCTGGCCGGCAGCGATCTGGCAAGCAGGCCGGCAGCAGCCGGCAGCAGGTAGCTGTAGCTTAGCAACAGCAGCACGATCAGCGCCGCCGTGGCCGCCAGCGTGGCGCGCCAGTTTTGCTGGATGCGCACCACCAGCGAATCCTGATGGCGGGTGCTGTGCAGCAGGGCGCTGAAGGCGGCGTTGTCCTGGATTTCCAGGTAAGCGCCGTCGGGATAGGTCACCTTGCGCGCCGCTCGGGTGAGCCGTTCCGAGACGCGCAGTTGTGCAATCGGACAGCTGCGCTCGACGATGTCGCCGGCCTCGGGTGCGCTGGCGATGTGCGCCATGCCATCGCTCACTTGCAAGCTGACGGCATGGCGGCGCGAAGTCTTGCCGTCGAAATAAAACGCCGCAATCGGCGATGCGCTGACGGCTTCGTCCATGGGGATCAAAGCGACAGATCGAAGTCGAGCAGGTCGGTCATGCCTTCCCCCATGGCCGAGCCGGAAGGCTCGTTGTCGGCGATGAACTCATCCAGGCTGCCGGCCGGTTGCAGACTCATGGATTCGACGCGATAGCGCAGCGAGCGGATCTTCGCAAATGGTGTAAACAGGCCCAGCGTGAAGATTATGCCGAGGATATTGGTCAGTGTGATGGACATCATGCGGCCCCAGCGCATCCGGCTGCGGAACGCGTGTTCACCCAGCCGGGTGTGGTTCCACACCAGATTTTGCATCAGCGTCATGAACAGTGGATACATCAGGAAGGTCCATCCATACACGGCGACGAACAGCAGCCAGGCGCCCACGAACCCGCCGACGCCGAACCAAGCGTGCTTGAAGGCGTAGGCGAGGGCGCTCGCTATGATGATGATCAGGCCGACCAGATAGATGCCGAAGCCGATCAGCCAGGTTTTATAAAACTTGCCGACCGAGCCGTCGAATGAAAAGTGCGAGGTGCCGAAGCGCGATTCGCTGTGCTGAAAGCGTTTGATGCGCTGGTGCGTGAACGGCGCCAGCAGATACAAGGTGAAGACCGTCAGCAGCGGCAGCAATAGGAATGTCTTGTACGCGCCGGCGGCAGTGCCGCGAAAACCGAAGCGGATGCCGCGATAGCTGGAGTTGTAGAGCTTGAACTGCAAGCTGCGCCAGACCAGCCACGGCATCGCCGCCAGGAAGACCAGCAGCACCAGCAGGCCGAGCACGGGATTGAACCGGAACGCGAACTGATAGGCGAACAGCAGAACTACCGTGATGATGCGCCCCTTGAGAATGGCGATCGGGTTGCCGTGGTATTCGAAACTGGCGCCGGCCAAGGTGGTGTTGTCATAAAAATAACGCAGGCGCCGCACCTTGGCCCAGGCTGAATAGATGCCCAGCGTGACCACCGACAGCAGCAGGTTGACGATCCAGATGCGGAAGTACTCGGAGCCGCGTCCGCTGAAAGAGAACGCCGCGAGGGCAGGTGTCGCCGCAGGAGCGGAAGCAAAAAAGTCGGGGCTGGCAGGGATGTCGGGCTGGCCGGGTTGGTCGTAGGTGTCGCTCATGGTTTCCCCATCAGTTTGTTTTTGATAGCACTGCCGCAAAATCGTCCCGCCATCGGCCAGCCTGGCCGGGACAATTTTGCGTCGGTGCTGTTTGAAATAGATCAACTGCTTTGAGTGCGCCAAAGAATCTCTTGCCGCCTGCAAAAAGTCAAGCGCAGCGGGTCGGATGTGCGCTGCGCCGCCGTCATCGCGCGCCATCAAAAAATGTAACAGCGCTTGCATCGCGTTCGATCTTCGCGATCGTTTTTTAACGATCGCGAAGATCGAACGCGCGTGCACTGACGAAGCCTGAGCCAAGATTGCCGGCGATATTTTTCATATAAAAATGGATGCACATTTAATTTAGCGAGGACATCATCGCGGTCATCGCAGACGCATGGAAAAAATGTTCGCCATCTCATTTCACTGTTACAAAATTCTCGTGAACTTTCTATTTCTTGATGTGCCGAAACGCTGGGATCGTTGCACAGCACATGTCCTTCAACATCAATCGGCATGAGCTTTACAGCGATCTCGTCCTCCGCGGCGAAGACGCTTCATCGTGATTCAAAAATGGATGAGCGCCTCGCCGATTCGTTTTACCAGTGCTACGTCTTGCACCGCACATTTATCTTCAGGAGATACCATGCTTCGCTCAGAAACTCTCTTTGGCAAACGAGAAACCACTTCGCCCAATTCCCCTTTCAGCGCCAGTAACAATTTGACGCAACCGGGCGTATCCAATGTGTCCAAGACGGCCGGTACTCCTTCCACCACTTCGACGCCGCAATCGAGTTCCGGATCGAGTGAAATGGGTAGCAAGCTGATCGTCGGACCCAACATCAAACTCAAGGGTGTAGAGATCAATGATTGCGATACGCTGGTGGTCGAAGGACGCGTCGAAGCGACCATGGATTCACGCGTCATCCAGATCGCCGAAAAGGGGGCTTTCAAGGGTTCAGCTGAAATCGACCTGGCCGAAATCCGCGGCGATTTCGACGGCGACCTGACGGTGCGCCAAAAGCTGGTGATTTATTCCAGCGGCCGGGTATCGGGCAAAATCCGTTACGGCAAGCTGGTCATCGAAGAAGGTGGTCAGCTCAGCGGCGACGTGCAAGTGGGCGGCGCAGCGGAGCAGCGCGAGCTGCTGCAAGCCAAAACAGCCTGATTTTGCGATAACGAAGGCTGTTTGCAAGGTCATTGAACCTCGCTGCGGCTCTTTTCGCCCGGGTTTTCTCTCCCTCTCATGACAATGAAGCCTTCCGGACGGCGTCCGGGCGGTTTTGTTGCTGTGTACATTGTGCTCGGGCTCGGGCAGGGGCGCCGATGTGATTTCTTCCCTCGCAGGTCCGCCTTCGGCGCGGCCGGGGTTTTGTGCGCATGCGCCGGGCATGCGACAATAGCGCTTTTCGCCCTTTTTGCTGCATTGGGGAAACATGCGACAGCATGCGCCCGGAGCGGCAGGCGACTGTGTTTTTAAGATTGACTATGGCGCACCCGGAATACATTCTCACTATCTCTTGTCTCGACCAGCGCGGCATCGTGCATCGCGTGTCGGGTTTTCTGGCCGACCACGGCTGTAATATCATTGACTCCGCCCAGTTTGGCGACGCCCAGTCGAAACTGTTTTTCATGCGCGTGCATTTTTCGTCCGAAGACGCCGGCATGAGCGACGACACCTTGCACGCTGATTTCGCCGAGCTTGGCGCGTCGCTGAATATGGACTGGGAGTTGAACGATGCGGGCAAGAAGCCGCGCGTGATGCTGATGGTGTCCAAGATCGGCCATTGCCTCAACGACTTGCTGTTTCGCTACAAGAGCGGCCTGCTGCCGGTGGAAATCCCGGCAATCGTGTCCAACCATACCGACTTCTACCAGTTGGCGGCGAGCTACAACATTCCCTTCCACCACCTGCCGCTGGCCGCCGGTGCGCCGGAAGAGGCCAAGCTGGCGCAAGAAGCACGCATCCTTGAAATCGTCGAAGCCAACAAGGTCGACCTGGTGGTGCTGGCGCGTTACATGCAAATCCTGTCGCCGTCGATGTGCGCCGCCCTCAAGGGCCGCGCCATCAATATCCATCACTCCTTCCTGCCCAGCTTCAAGGGCGCCAAGCCGTATTACCAGGCGCATGACCGCGGCGTGAAGCTGATCGGCGCCACCGCGCACTTTGTCACCAGCGATCTCGACGAAGGTCCGATCATCGAGCAGGGCGTCGAACGGGTTGACCATTCGATGGGACCCGACACGCTGACGGCGATCGGCCGCGATATCGAATCAGTGGTGCTGGCGCGCGCCGTGAAGTGGTTCACCGAGCATCGCATCTTGTTGAATGGTCATAAAACGGTCATCTTCAACTGATTTTCATCGTCCCGGCGCGTCCCAAGCGTACGAGACATCCGTAAAAACGCCGGCGCAGATCCTGTCTGTCGCCGGCGTTTTTGCCTTTGCCCGGCGCTGCCGATCTCTTTTCGTTAAAAAGCATGCTCAGTGCGGGAATCCGGGACTTCCCTATATGGCAATACGGTACTGATTCGGACATAATGCCGGTGGAGCAAGAATCTCGCGTTTTATTGATATTTTTGCGAAATTAATTTCGTGTTGCATCGATTCTGTTGTGACGCCGCCTCAACTTCCTCGTGAAAGCCTGCTCAGCATGAAAAATTGGACGATCAAACAGCGAATATTAGGTAGCTTTGCGGTCATCCTCATCCTCATGGTCGTCATGGCGGGCGTGGCCTCGACGCGTTTGGCGAAGATCGAGGACGAAGCTACCAGTTTGCGTCAGGATTCCAACCCCGGCCTGTATTACAGCACCATGATCAATGCCGCCTGGTATGAAAACCTGCTGTTGGGCCAGCAGATCGCTCAGGTCGACGACAGCGAAGCGACCCGCCAGGCCGACATCGCCCTGTTGCGCGCCAATGCCGAACGCTTGAATCACCTGCAGGAAGAATACGACAAGACCGTCTACAGCGCGCGCGATCGCGCCTTGTTCGAGCAGTTCAAGCAGGCGCGCATGGCGTATCGCCAGATTCAGCAAGACATTCTGCGTATGGATTTGTCGAGCCCGAATCCTGCCGTCAACAAGATCATGGCCGATCAGTTGCGGCCGGCCTGGCGTGCCGGTTACGCCCTGACGCAAAAAATGGTGGACGTAAACAAGACCATCGCCGATGACTCGGCCCAACGCATTACCGACGCTGTTACGCAAGCCAAGACCAGCATGCTGGTGGCCGTAATTGCCGCGCTGGCGGCAGCTGTGGTGTGCGGTTATTTCCTGCTGCGCGCGATCACAGGGCCGATGCAGCGCCTGATGGGCATCCTCGATGTCATGCGCGCCGGCGATTTTTCACAGCGCCTGTACTTCGAACGTCGCGACGAATTTTCGCACCTGGCTGCCGGTTTCAACCGCATGACCGATGAGCTGACGGCGCTGGTGGGGCAGGCGCAAAAGTCCTCAGCCCAGGTCTCGACCTCGATGACCGAAATCGCCGCCACCTCCAAGCAACAGCAAGCTACCGCCGCCGAGACCGCCGCGACCACCACCGAAATCGGCGTCACCTCGCGTGAAATTTTCGCCACCTCGCGCGACCTGGTGCGCACCATGAATGAAGTCTCGCTGGTCTCCGAGCAGGCGGCAACGCTGGCCGGCAGCGGCCAGAGCGGTTTGACGCGCATGGAAGACACCATGCAGGACGTCATGGATGCGGCCGGCTCGGTCAGCGGCAAGCTGGCTATCCTCAATGAAAAAGCCGGCAACATCAACCAGGTCGTCACTACGATTACCAAGGTTGCCGACCAGACCAACCTGCTGTCGCTCAACGCCGCCATCGAAGCGGAAAAAGCCGGCGAATACGGGCGCGGCTTCTCGGTCGTGGCGACCGAAATCCGTCGCCTGGCCGACCAGACTGCGGTCGCTACTTACGACATCGAATTGATGGTCAAGGAAATCCAGTCGGCGGTTGCCGCCGGCGTCATGGGCATGGACAAGTTCTCCGACCAGGTGCGCCGCGGCATGTCCGAAGTGCAACAGGTCGGCACCCAGCTGTCGCAAATCATCGCCCAGGTGCAGGCGCTGGCGCCGCGTTTCCAGATGGTCAATGAAGGCATGCAGGCGCAGGCCAACAGTGCCGAGCAGATCAACCAGGCCTTGCTGCAACTGAGCGAGGCGGCGCAACAGACGGTCGAGTCGCTGCAGCAATCGAGCCAGGCCATCGACGAACTGAACCTGGTGTCCAACGGCTTGCGCAACGGTGTTTCCCGTTTCAAGGTATCGGTTTGATGCGCGCCCAGGCAATCCGGATTCGAGCATGCTCTTTTTGATTTTTCAGATCGGCAATGACCGCTACGCCCTCGACACCAGTCAAGTAGCGGTGGTGTTGCCGCCTGCGCCGTGCAAGCAGGTACCGGATGCGCCGGCCTGGGTGCGCGGCATCTTCAGCTATGACGGGCGCAATGTGCCGGTGCTCGACGTCAGCATGCTGGCGCTCGGTACGCCGGCAGCGGCTTGGCTGAGCACGCGCCTGGTGCTGACGCACTACACGCCAGCCGGACAAGTGCCGCAGCTGCTCGGCCTGATTGTCGAAAAAGCCACCGACACGTTGCGCTGCGAGGCCGGCGATTTCAATGACTCAGGACTGTTGCATGAGAATGCCCGCTACCTCGGCCCGGTGATGCGCCACGGCGGCGAACTGGTTCAATGGGTCAAGGTTGCTGCCATCCTCGACGACGCCGTGCAGGCCTTGTTGTTTCCGCAAGAGAGCCTGGCATGAACGAGCACGCCGGCATCATCGAACACATTGCCGCCATACTCAAGCAGCATATGGGGCTGGATGTCGCTGCAGTCGGCAGTGCGCTGATCGAACGCGGCGTGCGCGAACGCATGAGCACGCTCGGCCAGCAGGATTTCCACGGCTATCTGCACACCTTGCAAGCGGGTATCGGCGAATTGCAGGAGTTGATTGAGTTGGTGGTGGTGCCGGAAACCTGGTTCTTCCGCGACCGCGAAGCGATCCTGGCGGTGGCGCGCCTGGCGCGCGAAAAAATCGTGCGCTCGCCGCTGAGCAACGTGCGTATCCTCAGTCTGCCGTGCTCCACCGGCGAAGAGCCGCATTCGATCGCCATGGCGCTCATTGACGCCGGCGTGCCGACCGCCCAGTTCCGCATTGACGGCATCGATATCTGCAAACGCTCGCTGTCGATCGCCCGGCGCGGCATCTATGGCCGCAATTCTTTCCGTGGCAAATTGCTCGACTATCGCGAGCGCCATTTCGTCGCGCATGAAGCGACAACTTCCGCCTTGTCGGACGACGTGCGGCGGCAGGTCAGTTTCAGCCACGGCAACATGCTGGCCGCCGATTTCCTGCAGCACGAAGCGCCTTACGATTTCATTTTTTGCCGCAACGTGCTGATTTACTTCGACCGCGATATCCAGGCCCAGGCTGTCAAGGTGCTGGAACGTTTGCTGAGCCCGGACGGCTGCATTTTCGTCGGTCCTGCCGAAGCCGGCCTGATGTTGCGTCCGCATGTGGAATCCATCGGCGTACCGCTGACCTTCGGCTTTCGCCGTCGCACGGCCGGCGCCGGCACTGCCAGACCGCAGCCGACGCGGACGTCGACAGCGCAAACCGCCGCTTGGTTGCCGCCACCGGCGCCGCTCAGCCTGCACAGCAAACCTGCTCCAGCCTTGCGCCGCGCGTCGGCGACCGGCATCGACAAGGCCCCTGAAAATATGCAGGGCAAGATACACGGCAAGGCGCAGGAAGAGCTGTTGCTGCGCGCGCGCGCCTGCGCTGATCGCGGTGAACTGGCCGAAGCCGGAATCTTGTGCGAACAACACCTGCGCGCTGCCGGCCCGAACGCCGCCGCCTATTATCTGCTAGGCCTGATCAGCGATGCACGTGACGACACCAGCGCAGCCCTGCAACTGTATCGCAAAGCCATTTATCTGCAGCCCGACCATCGCGAGGCGTTGCTGCATCTATCGAGCTTGCTGGCGACGCAAGGCGACGCCGCTGGGGCGCAACGTCTGCAACAACGCGCCGGGCGTGCGCAATTGATCCCGGACAATGAGGAGCAATCGCATGTCTGATGTGACGCCGGGCGCACGGACCATGGACCTCGCCGTCGACGACTGCTGGAATCGCATCGGCGTGCGGGGCGACAGCAGCTGCATCAAGCTCAAGCAGTATTTCCGCTGTCTCAATTGTCCGACCTTCGCCAGCGGCGCGTCGGCCTTGCTGGACCGGCCGGTGACCGCCGCCGGCACGCGTAGTTGGGACGAGCTGGCGCCGCTCGCTGCGGCCGACACCTTTATGCGCGGTCGCGGCGACGGCAGCGCATCGATGCTGATTTTCCGCGTCGCCGAAGAATGGCTGGGTTTTGCGACCGCCGCGATTGTCGAAGTGATCGACGCGCGTGCGATCCATTCCCTGCCGCACCAGGCCAACCGCGCAGTGCTGGGCCTGACCAATATTCGCGGCGCGCTCAAGATTTGCGTGTCGCTGGCGCGCATGTTGGGCATAGGCGAGGGCGTACACGCCGGCCAGCGGTTGCTGGTAGTGACGCATGAAGAGCAGATCCTGGTGTTTCCGGTTGATGAGGTCGCGGGCGTGCAAGCCTATGCCGCCGACGCCGCGCAATCGCCGCCGTCGACCGTGACGCAAGCCGGCGCCACCTATACGCACGCCATCATGGCCTGGCGCGGCAAGCAAGTCGGCTTGCTCGATTGCGGTTTATTGTTCTATGCCTTGAATCGGAGCCTGACATGAGTTCCACCGATCTGCGGCAAATGACCATGCTGGAATTGTTCCGGCATGAAGTGGAAAGCCAGGTGCAGGTGCTCAACGGCGGCTTGCTCGAGTTGGAACGCCATTTCGCCGACGGCGATGGCGAGGCTGCTCGCGAGGCCTTGCTGGAACCGCTGGAAGCCTGCATGCGCGCGGCCCATTCACTCAAGGGCGCGGCGCGCATCATCAGCTTGAATGCCGGCGTCAACGTGGCGCACGTCATGGAAGATTGTTTCGTACTGGCGCAGCAGGACAAGTTGCGTTTGCGGCGGCGCCAGATCGATGCCTTGTTCAAAGGAGTCGATTTGCTGGTGCGCATCGCCAATGCCCCCGACGACGACGAAAGCTGGGGCGACCAGGCCGGCAAGCCTGAAATCGACGCTTTCATATTGGCGCTGAGCACCGCCATGGCGGACCATAGCGATGATGCGGGGGGCGCGGCCCCGGCGGCTGCCAGCGAGCCGGTCAAGAGCGATGCGCCGGCAAGCTTGCCGGCGGCGAGCGCAGAATCGCGCGATGCCCGTGAGCCCGGATGGTCCGCTGGCGTGCGTTCGGTGCGCGTCAGCGCCGACAATCTTGATCGCCTGCTCAGCCTGAGCGGGGAATCGCTGGTGGAGTCGCGCCGCCTGAAACCTTTCGCCGCTTCCATGCTGCGCCTCAAACGCTTGCAGCATGACGCTGCGCAGGCGCTCGATTTCCTGCAACAAAAAATACCCGGCGGCGATGAAGCCGCGCAAGTGGCGCTGGCCGAAGTGCGCACGCTGATGCTGCAATCCCAACACATGGTGAGCGAGCAACTGGCCGAGCTGGAAATGTTTGATCGTCATTCCGTCAACCTGTCGCAGCGCCTGTATGAAGAAGCGCTGGCGTGCCGCATGCGGCCGTTCGCCGACGGCACCGGGGGGTACGCGCGCATGGTGCGCGATGTCGGTCATGCGTTGGGCAAGTCGGTGCGCCTGGACATCATCGGCAACGCCACCCAGATCGACCGCGATATCCTGGAAAAACTCGATGCGCCGATCGGCCATCTGTTGCGTAATGCAGTCGACCATGGCGTCGAGACGCCGCAACTGCGGCTGCAGGCCGGCAAGGCGGAGCAGGGCAAGGTCACGCTGGAAGCCCGCCACAGCGCCGGCATGTTGCAAGTCAATGTGATTGACGACGGCGCCGGCATCGATCTCGAGCGCCTCAAGAAAAGCATCGTCAGCCGCAAGCTGTCGACCGAAGAAATCGTCGCCCGCCTGAGTGAAGCGGAGCTGCTCGATTTCCTGTTGCTGCCAGGCTTCAGCCTGCGCGACACCGTGACCGACATCTCGGGCCGTGGCGTCGGCCTGGATGTTGTCGCCGACATGCTCAAGCAGGTGCGCGGCACCGTGCGCATCACTAGCACGCCCGGCCAGGGCACGCGTTTCCAGTTGCAACTGCCGTTGACGCTGTCGGTGATTCGCAGCCTGCTGGTCAGCATTGACAATGAGCCTTATGCGTTTCCGCTGGCCTACGTCAATCGCACGCTGGAGCTGCAGCGCGAGCAACTTGATGTGCTCGAAGGCTATCAGCATTTTCATTTCGATGGCCGCCAGATCGGCCTGGTCAGCGCCCATCAGATCCTGCAAAAAGGCGAGTTGCGCGCCAAGAGCGGTTCGGTCATGGTGGTGGTCATCGGCGAGCATGAGCATACTTATGGTCTGGCGGTCGATCGTTTCCTCGGCGAGCGCATGCTGGTGGTGCAGGCGCTCGATCCGCGCCTGGGCAAGATCCCCAATGTGCAGGCCGGCGCATTGATGGAAGATGGCGCCCCGGTGCTGATCCTGGATGTCGCCGACATGCTGCGCTCAGTCGAAAAACTGAGCGTCTCCGGCCAGTTGGAAAGCGTGCAGCACGTCGTCACCGATGAGGCCGGCGCCGCGCGCAAGAAGGTCCTGGTGGTGGACGACTCGCTGACCGTGCGCGAGCTGGAGCGCAAGTTGCTCTCCCATCGCGGCTATCAGGTGACGGTTGCGGTCGACGGCATGGATGGCTGGAACGCGGTGCGTACCGATCAGTTCGACCTGGTGATCACCGATATCGACATGCCGCGCATGGACGGCATCGAGCTGGTCACGCTGATCCGCCAGGCGCCGCACTTGCGCGCGCTGCCGATCATGATCGTGTCGTACAAGGACCGGGAAGAAGACCGACAGCGCGGCCTTGAGGCCGGCGCCGATCATTATTTCACCAAGAGCAGTTTCCACGACGAGACCCTGCTGCAGGCAGTCGTGGATTTGATTGGAGCCGCCTGACGTGAAAATTGCAATCGTCAACGATGTGCCGATGGTGGTGGAAATCCTCAGGCGCATGCTGGCCGAGTGGCCCGAACACCAACTGCTGTGGGTGGCCCAGGACGGCGCCCAGGCGGTGGAGTTGTGCGCCTGGCAACTGCCGGATATCGTGCTGATGGACATCGTCATGCCGCATCTCGATGGCGTCGAAGCTACGCGTCGCATCATGCAACAGACCCCGTGCCCGATCCTGATCGTCACCGCCGATATCGGCGCTTGCGCTGACCAGGTCTACCAGGCGCTGGGTTACGGTGCATTGGATGCGGTGGATACGCCTGCCTTGTCGGGCAGCGACTGGCGCCAGGGCGCGGCGGTGTTGATGGACAAAATCGCCCGCATCGCTCGCATGGAGCCCAAGCCGGCGCCGCCGCAGGCAGCACCGCGGCGCGCGCGCAGTGTGGTCCGTACACCCGCATCGGCGGCCCTGTCGCTGCGGCCGGCTGGGGCTTCCGACAAGCTGGTGGCGATCGGCGCATCGGCCGGCGGGCCGGGCGCCCTGGCGTCGATTTTGCGTGAATTGCCGCAGAATTTTCCGGCAGCCGTGGTGATCGTCCAGCATATCGATCCCGGCTTTGCCAACGGCATGGCGCTGTGGCTGCAGCAGCAAACCGGTTTGCCGGTGCGGGTGGCGCAAGAGGGGGATCGCCCGCAATGCGGCACGGTGCTGATGGCCGGCACCAACCAGCATTTACTGTTCAGGAGTCGCGACAGCCTGGGTTACCTGCCCGAGTCGCCGGAGGATGTTTACCATCCTTCGATCGATGTGTTTTTCCAGAGCGTGGTGCGGCAGTGGCGCGGCCAGGCTGTGGGCGTTTTGCTGACCGGTATGGGGCGCGATGGCGCCGTCGGTCTGAAGTCCATACGCGATGCCGGTTATCACACCATCGCGCAGGATCGCCTCACCAGCTCCGTCTACGGCATGCCGAAGGCCGCTGCGGCGCTGGACGCCGCCACCGAAATCTTACCGCTCGGCGCGATTGCAAATGCGCTGGTCAGTCAATTTACATGAGGAACGACAAGATGGAGTCCCCGACTCTTAACAATACCGACAGCGATATCGATATCCAGCTGCCGCCGGCTGATTACAAAATCATGGTCTTGCTGGTGGATGACCAGGCCATGGTGGGTGAAGCCATCCGGCGTGCGCTGGTGAGCGAATCCAACATCGATTTCCATTTTTGCTCGCGCGCCGAAGATGCCCTGCGCATCGCCGAAAAAACCCAGCCCACCGTGATCCTGCAAGATCTGGTGATGCCCGGCGTCGACGGCCTGACGCTGGTGCGGCAATACCGCACCAATCCGCTGACGGCGGATATTCCCATCATTGTGTTGTCGAGCAAGGAAGATGCGCTGATCAAGCGCGATGCTTTCGCCACGGGCGTCAATGACTACATGGTCAAGCTGCCGGACTCGATCGAGCTGATCGCACGTATTCGCTACCATTCGCGTTCGTACAATAATCAACTGCAACGTGATGCGGCTTACCGCGCATTGCGCGAGAGCCAGCAGCAACTGCAAAAGAGCAATTTCGAATTGCAGCGCCTGACCAATACCGACGGCCTGACCGGCATCGCCAACCGACGCTACTTCGACGATTACCTGAACGCCGAATGGAAGCGCGCCAAGCGCGTGCAACAAGAAATTTCGCTGCTGTTGATCGATGTCGACAACTTCAAGCTGTATAACGACAACTACGGCCACGTCGCCGGCGACCAGGTGTTGAAGAGCGTGGCGCGTGCAATGGAAGTCAGCGCGGTGCGTTCATCCGACCTGAGTGCGCGTTTCGGCGGCGAGGAATTTACCGTCATCCTGCCGAGCACCGATGAAGAGGGCGCTCGCGCTGCCGGTGAAAAATTGCGCGAGATGGTGGAAGCGCTGCGCATCGGTCACGCACATTCGACCACCGGTGAATGGCTTACCGTCAGCGTCGGCACTGCGACCATGATCCCGAAAGGCGAACAGGCCCAGAGCGATCTGATCCGCCTGGCCGACAAGCGTTTGTACAAGGCCAAGCAGACCGGTAAAAATCGGGTAGTTTCGGAAGGCGATTGAGGCGATCGGCCGGATGTGCCGGCTGAATTTTTCCTCAGCCCGGATACTGCTCGCGCATGACGCGCTTGTTGAGTTTGCCGACGCTGGTGCGCGCCAGTTCCTTGACGAACTCGATGCGGTCGGGCACGCCGTATTTTGAAATCACACCATCGTCGGCAGCCGCCAGCACCAGCTTGCGGATGTCGTCGGCGTCGACCTTGTTGATATGCTCCGCCTTGAGCACCACCAACGCCACCGGGCGCTCGCCCCATTTGGCATCCTTGACGCCGATCACCGCCGTCTCGGCCACCGCCGGATGACGTGCAATGATCTCTTCTATCTCCAGCGACGACACCCATTCGCCACCGGTCTTGATCACGTCCTTGATGCGGTCGGTGACTTGCAGGTAGCCGCGCGCATCGATGTTGCCGATGTCTTGGGTATGCAGCCAGCCGCCTTCCCATAAATCTTTCGACGCTTCCGGGTTATGCAGGTAGCCCTGGGTCAGCCACGGCGCTCGCACCACGACTTCGCCGGTGCTCTTGCCGTCGTGCGGGCAATCCTGCATGTCGGCGTCAACCGTGCGCAGCGCCACCAGCGGCAGCGGCCGACCGGTCTTGACGCGCGTGGCGACATCTTGCGGCGTGCCGAGTTCCGCAGTCGGCACCTGGGCCAGCGACAGGATAGGGCAAGTCTCCGACATGCCGTAGCCGGTGAAGACGTCGATGCCGTACGTGCGCGCCGTCTGCGCCAAAGCACTGGTCATGGCCGAGCCGCCGATGATCATTTTCCACTTCGACAAATCCACCTGCTTTGCCAGCGGCGCGCTCAGCACCATGTGCAGGATGGTCGGCACGCAGTGTGAGAAGGTGACCTTTTCGGTCGCTATCAGCTTGAGGATGGTGTCGGGCACGTAGCGACCCGGATAGACCTGCTTCAGGCCGGCCATGGTCGCCACATACGGCAAGCCCCAGGCATGCACATGGAACATCGGCGTCAGCGGCATGTAGACGTCGTCGCGATGCAGGCGACCTTGCTCTGGCGCCAGCGCCAGGCCGGCGGCGACCGATAGCGTGTGCAATACCAACTGGCGATGGCTGAAATAGACGCCCTTGGGCAGGCCGGTGGTGCCGGTGGTGTAGAAGGTGGTCGCGCGCGCATTCTCGTCGAAGTCGGGGAAGCTGCAGCTGGGTGCCGCGCGCGCCAGCAAGTCTTCATACTCGCCGGCAAAGCCGGGCCCGCGCGGCGCCGGCGTGTCGTCGTCGGTGATCAGCACGCAGCGGGTGAGCGTGGTGAGTTCGCCGCGTATCTGCTTGAGCACCGGCAGGAAATCCGAATTGACCAGCAGGACATCGGCTTGCGCATGATTGAGCGTGTAGGCAATCTGTTCCGGCGACAGCCGCACGTTGACGGTTTGCAGCACGCAGCCGAGCATGGGTACGGCGAAGAAACACTCGAGATAACGGTGGCTGTCCCAGTCCATCACGGCCACCGTATTGCCGGCTTGCAGGCCGAGTTCGCGCAGCATGTTGCCGAGGCGCTGGATGCGTACATTCAGGTCGGTGTAGGTGTGGCGGCGCTGTTTGTCGAGGCCGTAGACGATTTCCTGGTTCGGCGCGGTCGCCAGCGAGGAATGCAGCAGTTGCTTGATCAGCAGCGGATAGCCGTAAGCCTCGGGCGTGGTGTCGATGATATGGGCGCTCATGCGGTCTCCTGTCGTTGTTATGGCGGAGCAGAGAGCGGCATGCCGTCATAGGGCAGCAGCTGCCACTTTCCATCTTCCGGGTACTGATGATAGCCCGATTTGCTTGCTGCGTCTTACCGGCCGCACTTGCTTTTTTATCTTACTGCTGCAGCCCGATTGAGGTCACCGTCAGTGCGCCGTTGATTTTTGCGGCGGTGAACCAGACCTGGTCGCCGGCCTTGAGCTTGCTGAGCAACTCCGGTGCGGCAGCGCGAAACACCATGGTCATCGGCGGCATCTCCAGATTGGGAATCTCGCCGTGGCGTATGGTGATCTTGCCGGCCTCGACATCGACCTTGCGGATTTCGCCGCTGACTTTAGGAGCGGCTGTGGCGCTCATGTCGTGCTGCATGTCGTCCTGTTTCATTGCTTGCGCGGTGGCGGGCAAGGCGCTGCACAGCAGTGCCAGGACAGCGACGATGGTGGTGACGTGTTTCATGGTTTTCCCTTGGCGATGCGGTAGTCGAATTAATGTTTGTGTGCGCCGGCGGCAACGGTGACGCTGCCTTTCATGCCGGCGTCGTAGTGGCCGGGTTGCAGGCAGGCGAAGTTGACGATCCCGGCCTGGCTGAATTGCCAGATCAATTCGCCGCTGTGGCCTGGCGCCACGCTGACCTGGCTATCGTCAGCGTGTTCCATCTCCGGATTCTTGAGCATGGCGGCGTTATGCGCCTGGAGTTGCGCGGCGCTGCCGAACACCATTTCATGTTTGAGTTTGCCGCTGTTGCTGACCACGAATTTGATGGTGTCGCCGGCCTTGACCTGCAGCTTGTCAGGCGTAAAACGCATGTTGTCGTTCATGTCGACCTTGACGATGCGCGTGACCTTGCCGGCGACGCCGGCCCGGCCGATGGCGTCGTCGCCATGCGCGGATGCAGCGTCATGGTGGTGCATGGATGGCATGGATTGTGCCGCGGCGCCGAACGAAACGGTGGCGAGCAGGGCGCTGATAAGGCTGGTTGTGGTGCGTGGATGCTTCATGAGGATGCTCCTTGGTCAATGTGGGTGTGGACGACGTACGACTGTGACGGTGTTGTCGTCGGCTTGGAGTTTGCTGTCCGGCGCAGCCGCAGCCGTCGGTGTAGCGCCGCGCCATTCATAGGCGACCGTGCCCGGTGGCGCGCGGTACCAGCCGGGATCGCGGTAGTCGTTGCGCGCCAGGTTCTTGCGCACCTTGACCACGCTGAACATACCGCCCATTTCCAGCGAACCGTAGGGGCCGGCGCCGCCCATCATCGGCAAGGTGTTGTCGGGCAGCGGCATTTCCATCTCGCCCATGGAACCGCCTTTGTCGCCCATCACCATGTAGTCGGGAATCAGTTGCGTGATTTTCCGGGCGAGGTCGCGCTGATCGACGCCGATCATGGTCGGCACGTTGTGGCCCATGGCGTTCATGGTGTGGTGCGCCTTGTGGCAATGCAGCGCCCAGTCGCCTTCTTCAGTGGCGTCGAATTCGATGGCGCGCATCTGGCCGACGGCGATGTCGGCGCTGACTTCGGGCCAGCGCGAAGCAGGTGGCGTCCAGCCACCGTCGGTGCCGGTGACGACGAATTCATGGCCGTGCAGGTGGATAGGATGATTGGTCATGGTCAGGTTGCCGACGCGGATGCGCACGCGGTCGTGTTGCCGCACCGGCAGCGCATCGATGCCGGGGAAGGCGCGACTGTTCCAGGTCCACAGGTTGAAGTCGAGCATGGTGTTGACCTTGGGCGTGGCGGCGCCCGGATCGATGTCGTAAGCGTTGAGCAGGAACACGAAATCGCGATCGACGCGCATGAAATTCGGATCCTTGGGATGGGTGATCCAGAAGCCCATCATGCCCATCGCCATTTGCACCATTTCATCGGCATGCGGGTGATACATGAAAGTGCCGGCGCGGCGCGCAGTGAACTCGTAGACGAAAGTTTTACCCGGCGGGATGCCCGGCTGGGTCAGCCCGGTGACGCCGTCCATACCGTTGGGCAGGCGCTGGCCGTGCCAGTGCACCGAGGTGTGCTCGGGCAGCTTATTGGTGACGAAAATGCGCACCCGGTCGCCCTCGACCACTTCTATCGTCGGCCCCGGACTCTGGCCGTTGTAACCCCACAGATTGGCTTTCATGCCTGGTGCGATTTCGCGCACCACCGGTTCGGCGACCAGGTGGAATTCCTTGACGCCGTTGTTCATGCGCCAGGGCAGCGACCAGCCGTTGAGCGTGACCACTGGATGGTAAGGGCGGCCGGTGGGCGGCGTCAGCGGCGCCTGCGTGGCGGCGCTGTTTTGCGTCGCCGCTTCCGGCAGCGAGGCGGCGCCGATGCGCGTCACTGCAGTGGCGCCGACGGCCAGCGTCGAGCCCTGCAGGAAGGCGCGACGGCTCAGTTTGTTGACCGCGTCAGTCATGGTTTCTTTCTGTCTGGTTGTGCCCCGAGGCGACGGGGCCGCCCAAGGCCAGTTGCAAATCGCTGTCGGCGAGCCAGTAATCGCGGGTGGCGGCGATAGCGGCGTTGACGGCGGCGGCTTGTTCGCGGGCATCGGCCAGCAGCTCGAAAACGCTGGCCAGCATGCCGTTGTAGCGCAGCAGGTATTCGTCGGCGATGCGCTTGCGCAGCGGCACCACTTCGTCGCGATACTGGCGCGCCAAGGCGTAGGCGTGCTGCTGGACGGCGTAGGCGACGCGCACTTCCGATTGCGCCTGTACGGCAGTAGCGGCAAGTCGGTGCACGGCTTGCATGTAAATCGCGTTGGCCTTGGCCACGCGCACGCCGCCCCAGTCGAACAACGGGATTTCGATGCTGGCCTGGTAGCCGATCTCGGCGGCTTTCGCGCTTTCCGAATTGCGCACGTAGCCGAGGTCAAGCACGTTGACGAAACGCGTGGCCTTGCTCAGGCCCAGCGAGTCTTGCAGCGCGGCGACTTCCAGCTTGGCAGATTGCACGTCGAGGCGTTGCTCCAGCGCGACTTGTTCGCTGTCGGCCAGTGTGACCGCCTGCTGCGGCAGCGCGGGCAGGCGTGGCGGCAATTGTAGCGCACCGTCCTGCGTGCGCAAGCCGAGCAGGCGCATCAGCGCTTCTTGCTCCTGCAGCGCCTGGCTGCGGGCGCGCGTGAGTTGCGCCGTGGTGTCGAGATAAAACGCCTGTTCGCGCGCGGCATCGAGTTGCGAGAAATTGCCTTGTTTTGCCATGCGTGCAGCGAGCTCGTGGGCGACTTCGGCGGCTTGCCGGACTTGCTCCAGATAGCGCAGGCTTTGCGTGGCGGCGATGCTTTGGTAGTAGGCCTTGCGCGTCTGCACGGCGGTGCGCAGCATGGCATCGACGAGCCTGAGTTTGGTTTGCTCGAAACGGCGTGCTTCTATGCGCGAGCTTGCCGGCATGGTCAGCAGGCGCATGACCGAGAACGTCAGGCTGCGCTCGATCTTGATATCGTCGCCGCTATGCGTGCGGCCGAAGCTGAAGCCGGGATTGGGCAGGCGTCCGGCCTGCACCAGATCGGCTTCGGCAATCCCGAGTTCGCTGTAGGACGCTTGCAGTTCGCGGTTGTTGAGCAGGGCGATCTGCACGGCGTCGTCGACGCTGAGCGGTGTTGCCAAGAGGGCGCGCACGCGTTGCATGACGCCGTCGATGTCTTGCTCGGAGCGTATCCAGACGGTGTGTTGTTTAAGCCGCTGTTGCGCGGTTTGATTGACGGCGTCAAAGCCGCCGTCGTCGCTGAAACTGGCGCAGCCTGCCAGCAACACGGCAAGCAGCGGCGGCGCGAGTTGCCGCAAAGGGGAAAATGCATGCATGAAGGCCTCGTGCAAACGAAGTGGTCACCGGCGCTAAATCAGCCGGCACGATTGCAGGAAGCGGCGGGCAGACCAGGACAAACTCGTTGTGCGTCGCCAGCTTCCGTGATTACACGGGCAGTGAGGGAGGGCGTTCGGGATTTTCCGGCGTGTAGCCGACGTAGCCATGTTGCGTCATGGCGACATGGCTATCTGCCGCAACCGGCAGGTTGATGAGTTTGTCCAGCGCCAGCGGCAAGATCGCGCCGATGGTGCAGACGCTGCACGAACTGCAGGAGGCCGAGGAAGCCTGGTGTTGATGCGGCTGCGGATGATGGGCGGCGGCATCATCGTGTATAGCCATGTGCATATCGTGACCGGCATGATGCTGCTCGGCGCTCGATGTTGCGGGTGCAATGTGGTACACGACCTGGATGGGATTCTGATGCGAAGGCGCGCAACCCATCTGCACGGCAGCAGCAAATCCCTGAACGGGAATCGCCAGGGCCAGCAGCCAGAGCAGGATGATTTTTACGCGCGTGGTCATGGGCCGTAGTGTAGCACCGCTTGAAAATGGCCTCGTTATTTTACGAAATCTGTACCGGTCGAGGAGGGGCGCGGCCCGGTATACGCCGCGCGCGGCCGGATCAATTCACCGCTGGCGCGTTGTTCCAGCGCCTGCGCAATCCAGCCCATGCCGCGCCCCAGCGCAAACAGTCCGAACGCGGCGCCGACCGGTAATTGCAGATGACGCCTGATGGCCACCAGCGCGAAGTCGACCGAGGGATGCTGGCCGATCAGCGCGTAGGCCGCGGCAATCATGTCTTGCCAAGCCGGGTGCTGCGGCAGGATGTGCTTGAGCAAGGCGCCCGCGCGCACGTCGCCGTCGGGATACAGGTGATGGCCGAAGCCCGGCAAATCTTCGCCGCGCGCCAGGCGCTGCTGCATTTTGCCAGCGACATCGCGTTCACCGATTTCATCAAGCAGCGCTTCGCCGCGCGCCGTGGTGCCGCCGTGTTTGCCACCGGTGAGCGCCGCCAGTCCGGCGATCACCGACGCGCGCAGGCTGGTGCCGGTGGAGGCCACGCAGCGCGCAGTGAAGCTCGAGGCGTTGAGCTCATGATCGGCGCACAATACCAGCGCCATGCGCACCAGTTCCGCCCCTTCGGCGTCGAGCTGCCAGGCTCGCGCGCATTGCTCATGGATAGCTGTCGCACTCGGCCGCGTGCCGAGCAGGCTGGCGGCGAGCAGGCGCATCAACGCGCCGCTGCCTTCGGCAGTACGTTCCGGCGAGGTTTGCCACAGTGCGGTGGCGGCATCGTCGCTGGCGATGGTGAACAGGGGCAGTAGCGATTCTTCCGCGCGGCGTCCGGCGAAGTGCTTGAGCATGCCGGCATAGGCCGCGTGCACCGGCACGTCACGGGCGCCGAAGGCTTGTTGCGCGCTGCAATTCCACAGCAGAGCGGCCAGCTCTTCCACACTGGACGACTGCGCCAGCGCAACGGCGTCGCGGCCGCGATAGTAAAGCCGGCCGTCTTCGATCAGGGTGATGGCCGACTCCAGCACCGGCAGGCCCCAGCTGAGCGTGGCCTTGGCGACTTCCTTGGGTTTGCGGCCACGCGTGCGCTGGGTCGCCAGGCGTGTTACCTCTTCTTCGAGATAGCGGCTTTCACGCGCCTTGCCGTCGGATTGCGCGGTGAGCAGGCCGCGGCTGACGTAGGCGTACAAGGTCTGGCGCGATACGCCGAGCGCGGCGGCGGCGGCGGTGGAACTGAGGTAGGTCGGCATGGTGTCGAAGATGGGCGTTTATGTTGATTATATTAATCAATATTGACAATTAAAACGAGGGGAATATGCTGTCCTGCATCTCATCCATCATCTGATCACGCGAGGCCGAGCATGTCCGATTCCACCGTTGCCAACGATTCCAGCGCCAGCGCAGGCGCTTTCCTGCATGACATCTGGCTGGCCGCCGGCGGCGATGCCGCTGCGCTGGAGCAGGTGCAATTCACCGGGGCGGGCATCCTGCCGTCGATCTTTGCCGTCAGCGATCTGGCGGTCGGATCGGTGGGCGCCGCCGGGCTGGCGCTGGCGGAACTGCTGCATGCGGTCGGTGGCGAATTCGCGCGCGTGCAGGCCGACCGCCGGCTGGCTGCGTTCTGGTTCAGCCCTTCGTTGCGGCCGCAAGGATGGCAAGCGCCGGCCTTGTGGGATGCGGTAGTCGGCGACTACCGCGCGGCGGACGGCTGGATCCGTTTGCATACCAACGCGCCGCATCATCGCGCCGCCGCCTTGAAGGTGCTCGCTGCGCCCGTGGACCGCGCCGCCGTCGCCAGGGCAGTGGCCGGCTGGAGCGCACAAGAGTTGGAAAGCGCGGTGGTTGCGCAAGGCGGCTGTGCTGCGGCGATGCGCAGCATGGCGCAGTGGCAGGTGCATCCGCAAGGCGCGGCAGTCAACCAGGAACCCTTGTTGCATGTGGCGAGCGGCTCTGCAGTGGCGGCGCCGGACTGGCAGCTCAGGCGCGAGCGGCCCTTGCAGGGCATCCGCGTGCTGGACCTGACGCGCGTGCTGGCCGGTCCCACCGCGACCCGTTTCCTGGCCGGCTTCGGCGCTGACGTGTTGCGCCTCGATCCGCCGAGCTGGGACGAGCCCGGCGTAGTGCCGGATATGGTGCCGGGCAAGCGCTGCGCGCGCCTCGACCTGAGCACCTCGCAGGGGCAGGAAATCTTTACGCAATTGCTGGCGCAGGCCGACGTGCTGGTGCATGGCTATCGCTCCGATGCCTTGGCGGGGATGGGCTTCGATGCCGATAACCGTCGCCGCATCAATCCGACGCTGGTCGATATCAGTCTCGACGCCTATGGCTGGAGCGGTCCGTGGCAGACACGGCGCGGTTTCGATAGCCTGGTGCAGATGAGCAGCGGCATCGCCGAGGCGGGCATGCGCCAGCTCGGACGCGACAAGCCGACGCCCTTGCCGGTACAGGCGCTCGATCACGCCGCCGGTTATCTGATGGCGACAGCGGCGATACGCGGCCTGACGCAGCGTGTGAAGAGCGGCCGGGGCATGCAGGCGCGCACTTCGCTGGCGCGTGTGGCGCAGTTGCTGGTGACGCGATCGGGGCAGCAGGTCGAGGCCGAATTGCAGCCCGAGAGCGCCGCCGATCTGGCGCCTGCGATGGAGAATACGTATTGGGGACCGGCGCAGCGTATCAAGGGCGCGGTGACCGTCGGCGCTACCGCCATGGCGTGGGACCGGCCGGCGGCACCGCTGGGTTCGGCGCAACCGGCCTGGTAACAATCGCTACAGCGAACGCACCAGGCGCAAACCATTGAAGACCACGATCAGGCTCGCACCCATGTCGGCGAACACCGCCATCCACAGCGAGCTCTCGCCGGTGAGCGCGAGCGCCAGGAAGATCGCCTTGATGCCGAGCGCAATCGTGATGTTTTGCATCAGCACGCGATGGGTCTTTTTGCTCAGACGGATGAAGTCGGGGATCTTGCGCAGGTCGTCGTCCATCAACGCGACGTCGGCGGTTTCCAGCGCAGTGTCGGTGCCGGCCGCGCCCATGGCGAAACCGATTTGCGCGCGCGCCAGCGCCGGTGCATCGTTGATGCCGTCGCCCACCATGCCGACGTAACCGTACTTCTCTATCATGCCGCCGATGGCATTGAGTTTGTCTTCGGGCAGTTGATCGCCGCGCGCATCGTCGAGCTGTACGATGTCGGCGATGGCGCGTGCAGTATGTGCATTGTCGCCGGTCAGCATGGTGACGCTGACGCCCAGTTGGCGCAGTTGCGCAATCGCGTCGCGGCTGGTCTCGCGCACGGTATCGGCTACCGCCAGCAGCAATTGCACGTGGCCGTCGCGGCACAGGATGGTGGTGGTCTTGCCTTGCTTTTCAAGTACTTGCAACTGCTCTTCCAGCGCCGCGCTGCACATGCCGAGTTCGTGCACCAGGCGGTGATTGCCGAGATAGAACTCGCTGTCGCCGATGCGGCCCTTGACGCCGCGTCCGGTCAGCGCTTCGAAGTCAGCGACGTCTTCGGCCGCGCCTGCTTGCATGTTTTTCCAATGTGCGACGATCGCCGCCGACACCGGATGGTCGGAACGCAGCGCCAGGCTGGCAGCTTGCTGCAACAGCGTCGCTTCATCGTCGGTCGACAACAATTGCACATCGGTCACCAGCGGCTTGCCGTGGGTGATGGTGCCGGTTTTGTCGAGTGCCAGCGCCTTCAGTTGGCGGCCTTGTTCCAGGTAGACGCCGCCCTTGATCAGGATGCCGTGACGCGCCGCCGCCGCCAGTCCGCTGACGATGGTCACCGGCGTCGAAATCACCAGTGCGCAAGGACAGGCGATCACCAGCAACACCAGCGCCTTGTAGAACCAGGGATAGAACGGCGCACTCAACAGCAGCGGCGGCAACACTGCCACCAGCACCGCTACTGCTACCACGGCGGGAATGTAATAGCGCGCAAATTGGTCGACGAAGCGCTGCGTCGGCGCGCGCTGGCCTTGGGCTTGCTGCACGCTCTTGACGATGCGCGACAGCGTCGATTCGCTTTGCACGGCGCTGACGCGGTAGTCGAAGGCGGTATTGCCGTTGATGGTGCCGGCAAATACCTGATCGCCGGGTTGCTTGGCGACCGGCATGCTTTCGCCGGTGATCGGCGCCTGATTGATGGCCGGTTGGCCCTCGCTGACGACGCCGTCGAGCGGAAGCCGTTCGCCCGGTTTGACGCGCACCAGGGCGTCGAGCGCGACCTGCTTGGCGGCGACGCCGGTCCAGACGCCGTCCTGCCATACCGTAGCCTGGTCCGGCGACATCGCCATCAGGCCGGCAATCGCATTGCGCGCGCGGTCCAGCGACAAGGATTCAATCATTTCCGCCAGCGTGAACAACACGATCACGACCGCCGCCTCCGGCCACTGGCCGATGAGGGCGGCACCGATCACGGCCAGCGACATCAGGAAATTCATGTTCAGAGACAGGTGGCGTAGCGCGATCCAGCCTTTCTTGAGCGTGTCGACGCCGCCGGCCGCGATCGCAAACAAGGCCAATGCAATCACCGTCAGCGAGCCATCGTCGCCGCTGTTCCAGGCCACCACTTCGGCCGCCAGCGCTGCGATGGCGGCGACGCCCACCATCAGCCATTTGCGGGCTGGAATCGCGTAAGAGGTGCTATGGTCGTCATCGTTGCCCGCGTCGGCATCCAGCGTGTCGCTCTTGACCTTGGGCAGCATGTCGAGTGCGGCCAATGTGGTCACGATAGCGTCGACCGACGGCAAGCGATGCTGCACCGTGAGCTCGCGCTGGATCAGATTGAATTGCATTGCGGCGATGCCATCCATCTTGGAGAGACGTTCGCGGATGAGTTTTTCTTCCGTTGGGCAATCCATTTTCTGGATGAAGAAAACCGCTTCTTCGGCGTCTTGGAGATTGGCTGGTTTGCTGTTGTCGGCCGCAGACGCGGTCGTGCCGTGCTCATGCTGATGGGCGTGGCCATGGTCGTGCTGGTGATCGTGGCCGTGGCCGTGATTGTGGTCGTGATGTTGATGATTGCAATTCGACATGCGTGCTCCTAACAAGCAGAATATGGGGGCTTGATGTATATTTAAAACCCTAAACCAGCTACAGGGTCAAGCCTTTAATGACCACACTTACAGGCGGGTTTATGCAAATGGAGGGGAAGCGGTGATGGATACACTGAAGATAGGCGAACTGGCGGCGCGCACCGATTGTCCGGTGGAAACCATCCGTTATTACGAGCGCGAATCCTTGCTGCCGCAACCGACGCGTTCGCAAGGCAATTACCGTTTATATGGCGATACCCATGTCGAGCGTCTGCAATTCATCCGCCACTGCCGCTCGCTCGACATGACGCTCGACGAAGTGCGCAGCCTGTTGCAGTTTCGCGATGCGCCGGAAGAGAATTGCGGCGAGGTCAATGCCTTGCTCGACAAGCACATCGGCCATGTCGCGCAACGCATCAGCGAGCTCAAGAAACTGCAGTTGCAATTGAAGGCGCTGCGCTCGCAATGCGACACGGCACAGGCGACCAAGGATTGCGGCATTTTGCAGGGGCTGGCCAACATGAGCGACGACAGCAAGCCGGTCAACCTGGGCAGCCACGGCAGCGGCTGCCACTGAGAACATGTTTGCGATCTTATTGCGAGGCCGTGATTCGGCGTCGGGCGCTCATGTACTGAAGTACATTCCGAGGGTTCAACTGCGCTGCGGCCGCCACCGACCGACGGCCTCTCGCTACCGATCGTAAACACGTTCTGAGGAAATGAACTATTGTCAGCAGAGGTCTTCTAAAAGTCTCACTTTAAAAGAGGACGCCTCGCATGAAAAAAGTATATGTACGTCGAGCAGCCTTCTGCACCGTGCTTGCCTTGAGTGTGCCGGCTTTTGCGCAATACACTGGACCGCAAAAACAGGTATCAACGATGAGTGTGGCAGCCGCGGCCAATGCCGTAGATGACACGCATGTGGTGCTGGAAGGCTACATCGCCTCAAAAATTCGCGATGAACACTATGTTTTCAAGGATGCTACCGGCACGATAGAAATTGAAATTGACGTCAAACATTTTCCGACGTCTACGCCAATCAGCGACAAGACCAAAGTCCGGATTCACGGTAAAGTCGACAAGGATTTCGGCAGAGATGCCACCATTGATGTTAAGCAGGTTGACGTATTGTAGGCAGTATCATCCGCATTTTTTTGCGTGATGGCATCGCAGAACGTTCTTTATCGAAAAAAATGGCTCGCCCGGATCATCCGGCGAGTCATTTTTTTATATGCAGGTTCGCTCTCGTGGAAGCGCTCAGACAAGGTTGCCGAGGATGCTATCCATCGCCCAGCTGGTATGTGCCGCCGAGCGGCCGGTGGATGGATGTTTGCCGGCGCCGCGCAAATGCTCGTGCATCTTGCGCACATGGTGCAGCTGGATGTTTTCCGGGTGGGCGATGGCCAGTTCTTGCGTGCCGCCGGCGTTGCTCAGCAGCAGCGCTTCATCGCCGAACACGGAAAAGCTGATCTTGCCTTCGCTGCCGATGATATCGACATGATCGACACGCTCAAAACTGCCGAAATTCCAACTGCCGCTGCCGGTCACGCCGGAAGCATGCAGCCAGCTGGCGCTCACCGCATCTTTGGCTGAATACAGCCCCTGTTGATTGGCGCTGCAGCCGGACGCTTCCAGCATGTCGCCGAAATAGTGGGCGAACAGATTGAGTCCGTGGCTGGCCAGGTCATCGAAGTAGCCGCCCGGCGCAATCGTCGCATCGGTGCGCCAGTTGTACTGGCGGCCGAGGTCGGTCAGCGACGGCGTGCGGCTGAACTGCCAGCTGACGTGCCGTGCCGTGCCTATCTTGCCTTCGTTGAGCCAGCTCCTGATTTGCGTGAAGCGCGGCAGCGAGCGGCGATAGTAGGCCACGAACAGCGGCAGGTCGCGATCTTCAAACGCCGCGCAAATCGTCAGGCACTCGTCGTAGCTCGGCGCCATCGGTTTTTCTATGCAGCAGGGTTTGTTGGCAGCAGCGACTTTGAGGGCGTAATGCACATGCGTGTCGGGCGGCGTGGCGATGTAGACGGCGTCGATTTCAGGATCGGCGATCAAGGCGTCGGCGTCGCTGTAGTGTTTGGCCACGCCATGGCGCAACGCGTAATCGGCGGCTTTGTCGGCGTCGCGGCGCATCACCGCATGCAGCGCAAAGCCGGGCGTCTTTTGATAGGCCGGGCCGCTCTTGCGTTCGGTCACGTCGCCGCAGCCGATGATGCCCCAGCGGATGGTGTCGGGAAGATCCTGGTTTGTCATGATGATCGGCTCTTGTTGTATGACTGTTCCTGATAGTGCCGGGCGGCACCGTATTACATCACGTCGCGTGCGCGCTGGGAAGCGCTGCGCCGAGTGCGTCGAGTATCGGGCAATCGGGACGGTTGTCGCCATGACAATCATGCGCAAGCTGTTGCAGTGTCGATTTCATGACTTGTAGTTCGCGGATCTTGGCATCGAGCTCGGCGATATGTTCATTGGCCAGCTGTTTGACCTTGCGGCTGGGACGCGACTGGTCCAGCCACAGCCCCATCAGGTCGCCGATCTGCTTCATCGAAAATCCCAGCACGCGGCCTTGCCGGATAAAGCGCAGCAAATGCACATCGCGCTCATGGTAGACCCGGTAGCCGGCCTCGGTGCGCGCCACTTTCGGCACCAGGCCGATGTCTTCGTAATGGCGGATCATTTTGGCCGACACGCCGGAGGCGTGCGCGGCTTCGCCGATATTCATGCTCATGGTTTTTCTCCCTGCCGGCGTTGCGGCTGCCAGCGTTTCAGCAACAGCGCGTTACTGACCACGCTGACGCTGGAAATCGCCATGGCGGCACCGGCGATCATCGGATTCAGCAGACCGAAGGCGGCCAGCGGAATGCCGACGACGTTGTAGATGAACGCCCAGAACAGGTTCTGGCGGATCTTGTTGTAGGTGCGCCGCGAGATGTCGATGGCGTCGGCCACCAGGGCCGGGTCGCCGCGCATGAGCGTGATGCCGGCCGCCTGCATGGCGACGTCGGTGCCGGTCGACATGGCGATGCCGACGTCGGCCGCCGCCAGCGCCGGCGCGTCATTGATGCCGTCGCCGACCATGGCGATGACCTTGCCGTGCTGGCGCAGATCGGCAATCGCCTGCGCTTTGTCGGCCGGCAAGATGTTGGCGCGAAAATCATCGAGTCCGAGCGCCTGCGCCACATGCTGAGCGGCACCGTGGTTGTCGCCGCTCAGCATCACGGTGCGGATGTGCGAGCCGTGCAGGCGCGCAATGGCTTGCGCTGCGGAGGTTTTGACGGTGTCGCCGAAGGCCAGCAGGCCGAGCAGGACAGGACCCTGATCGCCGTCCTGCGCCAGCCATGAAATCGTGCGGCCTTGTTGCTCCAGTGTGCCGGCGAGATCATTGAGCGTCGCCTGGCTGCTTGGCGAGACGCCCAGTTCCTGCATCCAGCGCGCGCTGCCGAGATAGCTCATGCGTGTGCCGATCAGGGCTTGGGTGCCGCGGCCTGCGACAGCCTGGCTGTCGCTGCTGGACGGCGGCGCGACATGGGCGGCATCGGCTGCGGCCATGACGGCATGCGCCAAGGGATGTTCACTATGGCGTTGCAGCGCCGCGGCGATGCCCAGCAAACGGTCCTGGTCGCCGTCGACGGCATGCAGTGCGGCCAGCACCGGCTTGCCTTCGGTCAGGGTACCGGTCTTGTCGAAGGCGACCAGGCTGATGCGATGGGCGATTTCCAGCGCTTCCGCGTCCTTGATCAGGATGCCGTGGCGCGCAGCCACGCCGGTGCCGGCCATGATCGCCGTCGGCGTAGCCAGGCCGAGCGCACACGGGCAGGCGATCACCAGCACGGCAACGGCATTGAGCAGCGCCTGCTCCCAATCACCGGCGATCAGTCCCCAGCCCAGCAGCGTGATCAAGGCCAGCACCAGCACCACCGGCACGAACACCGCGCTGACCTGGTCAACCAGGCGTTGTATCGGCGCCTTCGCCGCCTGGGCATGTTCGACCATGCGGATGATGCGCGCCAACACGGTTTCGGCACCGATGGCGGTGGTCGCGATCAGCAGCAGGCCTTCGCCGTTGATGGCGCCGCCGGTGACCAGGTCGCCGCTTTGCTTGGCCAGCGGCAGGCTTTCACCGGTGAGCAGGGATTCATCGAGGTGGCTGCGGCCTTCCTGCACCACGCCATCGACGGCCACGCGTTCGCCGGGACGTACCACGATGAGGTCGCCGACGCGTATCGCCGACAGCGGCACTACACGGTCTACGCCGTCGCGCCGCACCGTGGCCTGTTCCGGACGCAGTGCATTGAGCGCACGGATGGCGTCGGCGGTCTGGCGTTTGGCGCGGGTTTCCAGCCATTTTCCAAGCAGCACCAGGGTGATGACGGCGGCTGATGCCTCGAAGTAAAAGTGAGCATCGCCATGGCCGCCATGTCGGCTTTGCCACTGAGAGAACAACTGATACAGCGACAGTCCGTATGCCGCGCTGGTGCCGAGTGCGACCAGTAAGTCCATGTTGCCGGTACCCGCCTTGAGCGCACGCCAGCCGGCGCGATAAAAGCGCGCCCCCAGCCAGAACTGCACCGGCGCCGCCAGCAGCAATTGCCAGGCGCCGGGCAGTTGCCAGGCGATGCCGAAGGGCATCAGTACCATCGGCAACATCAAGGGGGCCGTGAAGAGGGCGGCAACAGCAACCGGCCACCATGAGGGGAGGGCAGGTGCTTGCGCTTTGGTCTGTTCCGTTGCCGGCAGCGTAGCGTCGTAACCGGCGCGCTCGATGGCGGCGATCAAGGCCGCGGCGGAAACTTCACTGGTGGCGCTCAGCGTGGCCTTTTCGCTGGCGAGATTGACCGAGACGGCGCTCACGCCGGGGACTTTATACAGCGCCTTTTCGACGCGGCCGACGCAGGAAGCGCAGGTCATGCCGGCGATGTTGAGGGTGATTTCCTGCTGTTTGACATCGTAGCCAGCCTTGTTGACGGCGGCGATCAGCTGTCCGGTCTGTACGTCGGCGTCGGCTTGTACGGTGGCCAGTTCGGTAGCCAGGTTGACGCTTACCTCGCGCACCGCAGGTACCGCGCGCAAGGCTTTTTCGACGCGACCCACGCAGGAGGCGCAGGTCATGCCGGCGACGGCCAGCGTGAGTTCTTGCAATGTGGGAATGGCGGTGGAGGAGGTCATGTTCGGCTCGTGGAGGGATTGATCATGGCGTCAGCATGATCCTTCCCATCATGGTAAGGTCAAGACCTATTTTGACACGATTTGCGCTACCGGGTGCTTGACCTTGACCATGTGGGAAGGTTTAAGCTGGATTCATCTACTCACGAAAGAAAGGAAAATCACCATGTTGACATTTACAGTTCAGGACATGACGTGCAACCACTGCGCCAGCGCCATCACGCGCGCCGTCAAGGAGGTCGACGTCGACGCCAAGGTCGAAGTACAGGTCGCCGAAAAGCGTGTCCATATCGATAGCGGCGTTGCCGCGGCGAAATTTGTCGAGGCGATCAAGGAAGCGGGTTATACGCCTGTGGCGGCTTGATGCCAGCACCGTCGTCCCAGCGACCGCTGGGGCGATGGTAAATGCGACAAAGCTGGCGCATAGTTGGAACGTCGACTGAGCAGCTATTTGCTGAGCAAGCGCATGGCCCGCTCCAAGCCATCTATGGTCAGCGGAAACATGCGCTGGCTCATCAATTGCTGGATGATGGAAATCGACTGCCGGTATTGCCACAGGCCTTCCGGTTCCGGATTGAGCCAGGCGAAATTGCTGAAGGTGCTGGTGAAACGTTGCAGCCAGACGGCACCGGCTTCGGCATTGTTGTATTCCACCGAGCCGCCGGGCTGGACGATTTCGTAGGGGCTCATGGTGGCGTCGCCGACCAAGATCAGCTTGGTGTCCGCCGGGTATTTGTGCAGCAGGTCCCAGGTCGGGAAGCGCTCGGCATGACGGCGGCGATTGTTTCTCCAGACGTGGTCATAGACGCAATTGTGGAAGTAAAAAAATTCCATGTTCTTGAATTCCGTCTTGGCGGCGGAAAACAATTCCTCGGTGCGCGCGATGTGGTCGTCCATTGAGCCGCCGACGTCGAGCAGCATCATGACCTTGATGTTGTTGCGCCGCTCCGGCTGCATCTTGATGTCGAGGTAGCCGGCGTTGTTGGCGGTGGCGCGGATGGTGTCGTCGAGTGCCAGTTCTTCTTCGGCGCCGTCGCGTGCGAACTTGCGCAGGCGGCGCAGCGCTACCTTGATGTTGCGCGTGCCCAGCTCGCGTTCGCTGTCGTAATCCTTGTAGGTGCGTTCATCCCACACCTTGACCGCGCTGCGGTTCTTGCTGGCGCCGCCGATGCGAATGCCTTCCGGGTTGTAGCCGCTGTTGCCGAACGGCGAAGTACCGCCGGTGCCTATCCACTTGTTGCCGCCTTCGTGGCGCTCGTGCTGTTCCTTGAGCAATTCCTTCAACCGATCCATCAGCTTGTCGTAGCCGAATTTTTCGAGCGCCGCTTTTTGCTCGGGCGTGAGTTCGCGCTGCAAGCGTTTCATGAGCCAGTCGAGCGGGATCTCAGGATTCTTTTCGAAGATTGTTTCTCTGCCCTTGAAGTAACTGCCGAAGGCTTGGTCGAACTTGTCGTAATTGGCTTCGTCCTTGACCAGCGTGATGCGCGCGAGATAGTAGAAGTCGTTGATTGAGGGCGAGATGACATTTTTTTGCATGGCTTCGAGCAGGATCAGGAACTCCTTGATGGAGACCGGAATGCGCGCGTCCTTGAGCGTGAAAAAAAAGTCGATCAGCATGGCCGTGAATCAGTGTCCGAGTTTGAATTGCAGGTGACGCTTCACCGCCGGCCATTCCGATTCGATGATGGAAAACACCACGGTGTCGCGCAGCAAGCCATCCGGCATGCGTTGGTGATTGCGCAGGATGCCGTCTTGTTTGGCGCCCAGGCGCAGGATGGCGGTGCGCGATTGCTGGTTTATCCAATGCGTGCGAAATTCCACGGCGATGCAGTGCAGCGCTTCGAATGCGTGGCTCAGCAGCATCAGTTTGCATTCGGTGTTGATGCCGGTGCGTTGGGCGCTGGCGGCCGTCCAGGTAGAGCCGATCTCGACGCGTCGATGGAGCGGATCAGCGTTCATGTAAGTCGTCATGCCGCACAAGGCGCCGGTGTCGTGGCGGCGCGTCACGAAGGGCAGCATCGAGCCTTGCTCCTGCAGCTTGAGGCGGCGTTCGATTTCGGCGCGCATGTTTTCCGGCTTCGGTATCGAGGTGTACCAGAGCTTCCACAGCTTGCCGTCCGACACCGCCGCAATGAGTGCATCGTGATGGTCGAGCGAGAGCGGCTCCAGCGTGGCGTACTGGCCTTTGAGCGTGATCGGGTGCAAGAATTGCATGATGGACTCCCTGCGAGGTTGGCGATGACGATGGCGTCAGCGGTTGTTGCGCGACATGAATACCAAGCGTTCGAACAGATGCACGTCTTGTTCATTCTTCAGCAGCGCGCCGTGCAGCGGTGGGATGGCCGCCTTGCCGTCCTTGCTGTGCAGCGTTTCGGCGGAAATGTCTTCGGCCAGCAGCAGCTTGAGCCAGTCGATCAGTTCCGAGGTCGATGGTTTTTTCTTGAGGCCCGGGATGTCGCGCACTTCATAAAAAGTTTGCAGCGCCTGCGCCAGCAAATCGCGCTTCAGATGGGGGAAGTGCACGTCAACGATCTGCTGCATCGTGTCCTTGTCGGGGAACTTGATGTAGTGGAAGAAGCAGCGACGCAGGAAGGCGTCCGGCAATTCCTTTTCATTGTTCGAGGTGATGATCACCAGCGGCCGGTGCTTGGCCTGCACCATCTCGCGCGTCTCGTAGACGTAAAACTCCATGCGGTCAAGTTCGCGCAGCAAGTCGTTGGGGAACTCGATGTCGGCCTTGTCGATTTCATCGATCAGCAGCACTTGCGGCTCGTCGGCGGTAAAGGCTTGCCACAGCACACCCTTGACGATGTAGTTGTGGATGTCCTGCACGCGGGCGTCGCCGAGCTGGGAGTCGCGCAGGCGCGAGACGGCGTCGTACTCGTACAAACCCTGTTGCGCCTTGGTAGTCGACTTGATGTGCCATTGCAGCAGCGGACGATTGAGTGCCGCGGCCACCTCTTCTGCAAGCATGGTCTTGCCGGTGCCGGGCTCGCCTTTGATGAGCAGAGGACGTTGCAGGGTCAGCGCCGCATTCACGGCGAGTTTCAGGTCGTCGGTGGCGACGTAGCTGGAGGAACCTTCAAAACGAGTTTCTTGTCGCATGGCAGGATGTCATCAGGACGAAAATAAATCCGAGTATAAGGTAAAAAGATTGGCGCTTCTTTTCCCGTCTATTCGATTGAATTTCCACTTTTCATCCCCAACTACAGTAGTTATCCGCTTGGCGATTACAGGCAAGGCAGTCGCCGGTCTCTTTCGCTCAAAAAAACAGAGTGAGGCATGAAGTTTATTTTCCTTAAAATGCGCGTGATCTGGCGGCGTTTTCGCCATGGTTTGCAAGCGCGCTACGAACACCACACCGATTACGCACCGCAGCTCGACGTGCTGCTGCGACGCGCCGACGCCGATGCCGTCTGGCACGAACGCGCCAACTGGATGATCGACGTCGCCGAATGGTTGCGCCATCAACCCAAGGTGTCGCTGCTCGACGCCGAGGGCAGGCGCCGGCTTCGGCATCAGCGCCTACAGGCCATGCTCGACTGGCTCGATGCGAACCGCGACGTGCGACGGCTGGTACAGCATAGTTTGCAAAAGACCTTGCGCGAAGCCAGCGGGCCGGAACTGTTTTCAGTGACCGGCTTGCCGCATGAGTCGGCGTTTTTCAGCGAACTGACCGAGCGCGCTTTCAAGATGCTGTTGCCACGCCATTTGTCGCCCAATGAATTGCCGACGCTGTTTGCGGCGATGTTCCCGGATCCCCAAGATGCCGAATGGCTGCTGGAACTCGACCAGGAGTCGCAGGAGCGGTTGTGGAAGCTGGCCGCCGACGACGGCATTTCTCACGCCTACTGGCTGCAGGTCGAAGAAGCCTTGACTTACCTGACCACGGTGGTGGTGGCCGACGGCATTAGCCCGGCGTTTCGCCAGCGGCTGGAGCCGAAAATGCCCTTGCAGGCGACGCCGTTCATGGCCCTGCGGCGCGAGATGGAAGTGTATTTGCGCGCCAGCCCGCATGATGAAGGTGCGGTGCGCAGCGCGCGCATGCTGATCGCAGTGTGCCAAGCGCAGACCGACCGCATTTATGCGCATCTGGATGAATACGGCGTGTCGGTCAGCCTGGTATACCGGATCGAGCGCATGCGCGCACAACTCACGCGCATGGGACGCTTGATCGATGTGCGTTCGTCCACCTGGAAAGAGCACATGGGCCCGGAAACCGGACGCGTGCAATTGCTGTTGGCCGACCTGATCACCGCACATCACAGCCGCTCGTCGGTGCGCAGCCTGGTGCGTCGCAGTTTTGCGCTACTTGCGCGCAAGATGGTCGAGCGCAGCGCCGATCATGGCGAGCACTACATCGCCCGCGACAGCGCCGGCTATCGCGCCATGCTCACGGCCGCCTGCCTGGGCGGCGTGGTGACTGCCTTCACGGTATTGATGAAAGTGGCGCTGGGCAAGCTGGGACTGGCGCATTTCTTCGAGGGCGCGTTTGCCTCCATCAATTATGCGATCAGTTTCCTGGTGATCGCCGCCATCGGCGGGGTGCTGGCGACCAAGCAGCCGGCCGTGACTGCGCCGGCGCTGGCGGCCAAGATGGGCGAGCTGGATACAGTGGACGGCCTGCGCGCCTTGCAGGGCGAGACGGCGATGCTGTTGCGCTCGCAGGCGGCGGCCATCTTCGGCAACCTGACCGGAGTCATTCCGACCATGCTGCTGATTACGGCCGCGGTCATGCTGGCCTCCGGCATGACGCTGATGAATCCGCAAAAAGCCGTCAGCGCCATGCGCGATTTGTCGCTGATCGGACCGACGCCCTTGTATGCGGCCTTCACCGGCATCCTGTTGTGGCTGTCCAGCCTGGTGGCGGGCTTTGCCGACAACTGGTTCGCCTTGCGCCGCTTGCGCGAGGCGCTGGCGCATCAGCGTCGCCTGGTGCATGCGCTGGGACCGACGCGTGCGGCGCGTTGGGCGGCCTGGCTGGAGCGTCATATCGCAACGATTGCCGGCAACGTCTCGCTCGGCGTGTTGCTGGGCATGACGCCGGTGGTGGCGCAGTTCTTCGGTTTGCCGCTCGACGTGCGCCATGTCACGCTGGCGACCGGCACACTGGTGGCGGCCGGCGCCAGCCTCGGCTGGGGCATCCTGGCGACACCGGCGTTCTGGCTGGCGGTGAGCGGCATTCTTTTGATCGGCATCTTGAACGTCGGCGTGGCGTTTGCTTGTGCGATGGCGTTGGCCTTGCGGGCACGCGAGATCCCGGCGCGCATACGACGTGTCGTATTTCGTGCTGTGCTGCGACGTTTTACGGCATCGCCACTGAGCTTTTTCTTCCCCGAAAAAGCCGCGAGTGCTGTCGCCAAGCCTGTTCCGAGCGAATCTGAAACAGAAGAAGAACGCTGAAGCACCGCAATAACGCGAAGGATGTTGTAATTTGGAGCGCTGTGACAGATTGACTCACAGCGCTGTTGGGGTAAAATCAACCGGTTTTTTGGCGTCGCAGGGGACGGGCGAGAATGCTTAAGCCGACATGGTTGAGCCAATAATGTATAGCCAAACCTGTGGGACCAGCTTCGAAAAGTGTCGTATTTCGACTTAGTTTGTGCCTTAGTTTTATTTTATTTACCCCTGCCAATATGAAAAAACTATTCGTACTGCTCGCTTTCGCGGGTGTTGCCAGCGCGGCCTCGGCCGTCGATCTTGCAGGTAACACCGGTAAGGTCAATGTGTCGATGTGCATCGGCTGCCACGGCATTCCAGGCTACAAAGCGACGTTCCCTGAGGTTTACCAGGTGCCCATGCTGGGCGGCCAATCCGAAAAATACATCGAAAACGCGCTGAAAGCCTATCAAAAGGGCGAGCGTAAGCATCCAACCATGCAGGGTATCGCCGCCAGCTTGTCCGATCAGGATATCGCTGCGCTGGCCGCTTACTACTCACAGCAAAAATAAGGGAAGCAAGAGATGAAAAAGATCCTGACAGCGGCTCTGGGCGTTTCCTTTGCCGTAGCTGCCACGTTTTCCCTCAATGCGGTCGCCGCCGGCAATGCCGAAGCCGGCAAGCTGCTGGTGGAAAAATACAATTGCGCTTCTTGCCACGGCAAGGATTTCAATTCGCCTATCGATCCCTCCTATCCGAAGCTGGCAGGCCAGCATCAGGATTACCTGCAACACGCGCTGGTCGCCTATCGCCGCGGCGATAGCGCCATGAACGGCCGTACCAACGCCATCATGGCCGGCCAGGCCAAAGTGCTGACCGACAAGGATATCCAGGATATCAGCGCCTATCTGCACAGCCTGCCGGGCTCGCTGGTGCTGGAAAAGTAAGCGACCCACCACGTCGACATGAAAAAGCCACGGCATGCCGTGGCTTTTTTTGTGCCTGGTCGCGTTGACCCGCTTCAGCGGCGCTTGATGCTTTCGACGTAGGCCGCACCGTCCGGCGGCAAACCGCTGCGTTGCGAATTCCAGATCATTTCACCGAGGCACTCCATGATTTCGTGATGCGCATCATGCTCGGAACCCTTGCGTTGCGCCAGCGCCTGGAAGGCTTTGCGTATGCCCGGCGGCTGGTCGATGGAAATCTGCTCGCTGATCGACAAGTGCATGGACAAATGCAGGAAGGGATTGCTCTGACCTTGTTCGACCGAATAGTCAGCCTCCAGCGCGCGCTCGACATCGGCCAGGGCGTCGTCGTATTCGGGATGCTCGATGATCCAGTCGCGGGCGATGGCTTCGAGCGGGGTCAGGATCTGATTGTTGCGGTGTTTCTGGAAGGCTTCGCAAAAGAAGCGGCGAACATCGCTCTGAGACGGGTTGAACATTGCGGCGGCTAGGACGAAAAAATGCCATTGTACGTGTTATCGGCGAAGTCTTCCGGCAGGGGCGTGCCGCGGCAAGGAGAGCAATTCAAGGAAATGTCCATAAGGTTATTGTCGTGCGGTAATATGGCTGCAGAGGGCGAGGATACATCGCTCCACTTCGGAAAGGGACGCCGATCATGAAATTGCGCTTCGCGGCTTGCAGCTTGCCACTGGCAGTGCTGTGCTGTGTGCTTTGCCTGCCAGAGCCTGCCGGTGCATCCACGGCGGTGCGTATCGACAAGGCGGACAAGCCGGCGCAGACGGTGCTGATCGGCTACGCAGGGCCCCTGAGCGGGACTTCCTCGAATGTCGGCAAAAGCATGGCCAACGCGGCGCAACTGGCGGTCGATGAAGCCAATCAACGTGGCCTGCTTATCCAGGGGGCGCCGGTAAGCTTGCAGTTGCTGATGCAGGATGACCGCACCAATCCGCGCACCGCAGAATTCGTCGCGCGCTATCTCGCCGGGAGCGGCGTGGTTGGCGTGATCGGCCATTGGAACAGCGCCGCCAGCCTGGCGGCAGCGCCGATCTACAACGCCGCCGGCGTGATCCAGATTTCCCCAGCCACCATGAGCGCGCAATACACCCAGCAAGGTCATGGCGGCGCTTTTCGCGTGATCGGCAACAACAGCAGCACCGGCAGCTATACCGCCGACTACGCCGTCAACGTCTTGCAGGCCAAGCGTTTCCTGGTGGTCGATGACGGCACCGTATTCGGGCGCGGTTTCGTCGAGCGCTTCAGCCGCACCGCCCGCGAGGAAGGCGGCCAGATCGTTGGCTCGCACAGCGTCAGCGACAAGACCTCGGACTTCAATGCGGTGCTGGCGGATGCGCTCAAGTTGCGTCCTGATGTGATCCTGTTCGGCGGTCTCGATTTGCAGGCGTCGACGCTGGCGCGCAGCATCAAGCGGCGCAACGTACAAGCACGCTTCATCGGCTCGGCCGGCACCGTCGGCTTGCCGTTCCTGCGCGCGGCAGGCGCCGACGGTAACGGCAGCGTGGTGCTGGAACCGGGTTTGCCGATGGAAAAGATGCCGGGCTGGAAGCGCTTCGAAAAAAGCTACATGCAGAAATTCGACAGCAATATCGATCTGTACGCCACGTTCGCCTACGACGCCACGCAAGTCTTGATTGCCGCCATGCGCCAGGCCAATTCAGTGGATCCGAAGAAGGTGGCGCAAGCCTTGCACGAGATTCGTTTCGCCGGCATGACGGGGGCGATTTCCTTTAACCAGCAGGGTGACCTCAACCATCCGGTGTTTACCGTCTATGAAGTGCAGGACCAGCGTTGGGTGGTGCGCAAGATCATCAACAGCGGCGTCAACTAAGACCGGTCGCTGATCACACGCCTTTTTGCGGCAACGGCGTCTTTTGTTTGAACTCGCACAAGTCGGCGATGATGCAGTTCCAGCACTGCGGCTTGCGCGCGATGCAGGTGTAGCGGCCGTGCAGGATCAGCCAGTGATGCGCGTCCTGGAGGAATTCCGGCGCGACGAATTTCATTAGCTTGCGCTCGACTTCGTCAACGTCCTTGCCCGGCGCCAGGCCGGTGCGGTTGGAGACGCGGAATATGTGGGTGTCGACCGCAATGGTCGGATGGCCGAAGGCGGTGTTCAACACCACGTTGGCGGTCTTGCGGCCGACGCCCGGCAAGGCTTCCAGTTCTTCACGCGTCTGCGGTACTACGCCGCCATGTTGTTCCAGCAGGATGCGGCAGGTTTCAATGACGTTCTTGGCCTTGGTGCGGAACAGGCCGATGGTCTGGATGTACGGGATCAGTTCGTCCACCCCCAACTGATAGATCTTGGCCGGCGTGTTGGCGACCGGATAGAGCTTGCGCGTGGCCTTGTTGACCGAAACGTCGGTGGCCTGTGCCGACAACAGCACCGCGATCAGCAACTCGAACGGCGTGGTGTAGTCCAGCTCGGTGGTCGGCGTCGGATTGGCTTGACGCAGACGGGTAAATATTTCGCGGCGCTTTTCGCTGTTCATGGCTGGCTTGATGGCTAGTCTGTGGGAGTGTGATCGGTCGCTGCCGCTTGTTCTTTTTTCAGGCGTGCGCGTTCGATGGCGGCCTGGATGATGGCCTTCTTGCGCGCTTGCTCGGCTCTTTCTTCTGTGGTCGACGTGCTGGCCGCCTCTACTTCCTTGAGCTTGGCGGCGGCTTTGGCGGCAAGGCGTGCGTCGTTTTCCTGCTTTTCGCGGCGCAGGCGCCAGCTGCGAAAATCGTGCTGCTCGCGCGCGGCGTCGGCTTGCGCCTGTGACCAGGCGTCCCAACCGGTTTTCCCGGGCGTGACCTCAATCATGGCGATGCAGTCGACCGGGCAGGGCGCCACGCACAGGTCACAACCGGTGCAGGCATCCGGCAATACGGTGTGTAACTGCTTGGCGGCGCCGACGATGGCGTCAACCGGGCAGGCCTGGATGCAGAGCGTGCAGCCTATGCAGAGCGCTTCATCGATGACGGCGCGGGTGCGACTGCGTTCGCTGCCGTTGGCCGGATTGAGCGGCAACAGCGGACGTTCCAGCAATTGCGCCAGGCGCGCGATACCTTCGGCGCCGCCGGGCGGGCATTGATTGTAGGCAGCACTGCCTTCAGCGATGGCTTCTGCATAGGGACGACAGGCAGGGTAACCGCACTTGCTGCACTGGGTTTGCGGCAGCAGGTTTTCGATCTGGTCGGCGAGTGAAAGAACGGCGGAAGAAGACACGGTGAAATTCAGATTAAGCGGCGTGGTGAGCGTGGCAATAGCGACATGCAGCCGTATTATCCGGGAAACCGGCCAGCCGTGGGAAATTGCGCGAGCCTAGGGGCTGGTTATCAGGCCCCCGACGATAAAAAAGCCTTTGCCGGTAACGGCAAAGGCTTTTGCGGCGCAACTCCGGATCAGGAATGGGCTTTGATGAATTCGCCAATCTTCGGGCAGATCATTTCGCGCCAGCGACGGCCCGAAAAAATACCGTAGTGGCCGCATTTCGGCGCGGTGTAATGTTGCTTCTGCGACTTCGGGATCGACGAGCACAGGTCTTGCGCGGCCTGGGTCTGGCCGGAGCCGGAGATGTCGTCGAGCTCGCCTTCGATAGTGAACAAGGCCACTGACTTGATGTCTTGCGGACGCACCGGCTTGCCTTCGATGACCCAGCTGCCTTTCGGCAAGTCACAGTCCTGGAACACGATCTTGATGGTTTCCAGGTAGAACTCGGCAGGCATGTCGAGCACGGCGTTGTATTCGTCGTAGAACTTGCGATGGCTTTCGGCCGATTCATCGTCGCCGTCGCGCAGGTGCATGTAGAAATCCCAGTGGCTTTCGGCATGGCGGCGCGGGTTCATGGCGACGAAACCGGCATGCTGCAGGAAGCCGGGGTAGACCTTGCGGCCAAAGCCGGGATAGTTCGGTGGCACACTGTAGATGACGGTATTTTCAAACCAGCTGAACGGTTTCTCGGTGGCCAGGTCGTTGACCGCAGTCGGCGATTTGCGCGCGTCGATCGGACCGCCCATCATGGTCATGCTCTTGGGCAGCTTGGGATCGTTGGCGCTGGCCATCAAGGCAATCGCGGCCAACACCGGCACGGTCGGCTGGCAGACCGAAATGACATGGACGTCGGGACCCAGCATGCGGATGAAGTCTTGGATGTAGTACACATAGTCATGCAGATGGAAGGCGCCCTTGTCGAGCGGCACCATGCGCGCATCGGTCCAGTCGGTGATGTAGACGTCGTGGTTCGTCAGCAGGCCGCGTACGGTGTCGCGCAGTAGCGTCGAATGGTGGCCGGACAGCGGCGCAACCAACAGCACGGTGGGCTGCTTGAGCGCAGCCAGTTGCTTGCTGTCGAGGTCCTTGCGAAAATGGATCAGGCGGCAGAACGGCTTTGTTTCCGCAACTTCTTCGATGATGGCAACGGTCTTGCCGTTGATCTCGGTCGATTCAATCTGGAATTGGGGTTTTTCGTAGTCTTTGCCGAGGCGGTAGAGCAATTCGTAACCGGCGGCGATGCGTTGTGCGAAGGGGGTGTGAGCAAAGGGAGAAACAGGATCGGAGAACAGTTTTGCCGAGGTTTCCGCCCACTGCATCAGGGGGTTCAGAAAGGTACGGTTTAATTCGTGAAGTTGATAAAGCATAGCTGACCTTTACACATAAAACGCATGACGCTGGCTGATATGTCCACAACGGCATTGTGTGCCGCACGGACTGAAAAACTTGCTATGTTGCAATGCAATATTTTACCACGCTTTGGGCCTGGCCGTCCCCCTCCGGAGCCTGATAAAAACACCAAATGTCGACAAAGAATTTTCAGCTTGTTAATCAAATAAAGGCATTTTTCTCAACAATTTATAACGACATTATCGGCGTCCGAATGTGTGGCTTTATCGCATATGATGGGCGAAGTGGCAAGAAAAAAGCCCCTGTCGTCAGAACAGGGGCTTGTTGCATGAGGCTGGTTTGATCGGAGATCAGTCGAACGTCGGCGTCTCGACACCGAGGATTTTGTGCAATTTAGGCGACGTTGTCGTGTATTGCATGTGGATCTTCTTCTCGGGGAAGATGTACGGTGCAGCGCCGAAGGCTGCCAGAGCGGCTTCATGGAAACCGGACAGGATCAGCTTCTTCTTGCCTGGATAGGTGTTGATGTCGCCCACGGCGAAGATGCCCGGCACATTGGTTTCGAATTTTTCGGTATCGACCACCTTCAACTGCTTGCGCTCGATGTCCAGGCCCCATTCCGCGATCGGGCCCAGCTTTGGCGACAAGCCGAAGAACACCAGCAGCATGTCCAGCGGCAGGCGACGTGTCACGCCGTCGGCACCGGTGACCTTGATTTCGGACAGTTTGCCGTCCTTGGTTTCAAAGCCGGTGGCCTGGCCGACCAGGAATTGCATTTCGTACTGTTCGCACAGTTCTTTCATTTTGGCGACCGATGCCGGCGCTGCACGGAATTCTTCGCGACGATGCAGCAGCACCACCGATTCGGCCTTGCCGACGAAGTTCAGTGCCCAATCCAGCGCGGAGTCGCCGCCGCCGCAGATGACGATGTTCTTGCCTTCGAACTGGGCCGGATCCTTGACGCGGTAGAACAGTTGCGAACCGTCAAACGCTTCGATGCCGTCGACCTTCAACGTGCGCGGCTGGAACGAACCGACGCCGGCGGCGATGAAGATGGTCTTGGTGATGAATTTGGTGCCGGCCGAGGTTTCCAGGTCGAACCGACCATCTTCACGCTTTTGCACCAAAGTGACTTCCTGGCCCAGATGGAAGATCGGGTCGAACGGCTCGATCTGCTTGAGCAGGTTGTCGGTCAGTTCCTGGCCGGTGCAGACTGGCACGGCGGGGATGTCGTAGATCGGCTTGTCCGGATAGAGCTCGACGCATTGGCCGCCGACGTTGGCGAGCGAGTCGATGACATGCGCCTTGATTTCCAGCAGGCCCAGTTCGAATACCTGGAACAGGCCGACAGGGCCGGCGCCGACGATGACGGCATCCGTGTCGATCGGCGTTGTTTTGCCGGCGTCAGCGGCCGCGATCTTGAAGTTATCCATAAAAAATCCAATTTCCGTTTCAGTTGAGAGGTATTGCCAGGCTCAATTGGCTATCGGCCAAGGCGGGTTTGCGTGGTGTAACCCATGCATTCCCGATCTTGGCTATATGGCTAGAAGTGAAGGCTGTGTTCGGATCGGCCGGGCCCCGCACGGCGACGCCTGACCAGTGCAGCGCTTAGCGTTGCAGGAACTCCAGTTTGTTCTTGGCGTCTTTCCATTTCTCGGCGTCCGCCAGGGCAGGCTTGGTCTTGGTGATGGAAGGCCAGTTGCGCGCCAGTTGCTCATTGAGCTTGATGAATTCTTGCTGATCGGCCGGGACGTCTTCTTCCGCGTAGATCGCATTGACCGGGCATTCCGCAACGCAAACGGCGCAATCGATGCACTCGTCCGGATCAATGGCGAGAAAGTTCGGGCCTTCGCGGAAGCAATCAACCGGGCATACATCGACGCAGTCCGTATAACGGCAGCTGATGCAGGAGTCGGTCACAACGTGGGTCATAACAGTCCTATCTGTAAAATTTCTTTAAAACCAATGTCAAACTCAACCGGATTTAGTGGCAATATGGCGCGACTAATTTGCTTATGCATTGTTGCCGCAACTTCGCCTCGCCGTCGCGCCTGTTTCTGGCGGATTCGATGCAAATCCGCTGTCTGCGCAACAATCCCTGTAGAACCGGCTGGAAAGCCTTGTATTTTAAGGCAATTCAACTTTTCCCACAAATGAGGCTTATACAGATTACGTATAAGTAAATATGAAATATCCCATCGCCAAAGGACAGGTTTAATAGTGCACGCCGGACAAACAAAAAGAAAAGTACGCTACGGTCGCCTCTGCAGCCTTGCCGTGGCCTTGTTGCTGACACTGGCCGCCGGTGCGCAGGCCGAGAGCATCCGCATAGGCGAGATCAACAGTTACAGTGGCGTGCCGCAATCGAGCCAGTCTTACCATCAGGGCGCGGAGCTGGCCGTGGCGGAGGTCAACGCCGCCGGCGGCGTGCTGGGACGCAGTGTTGAGCTGGTCTCGCGCGACGACAGCGGCAATCTTGATGAAGCGGTCAGGCATGCCGAGCAATTGCTCAAAAGCGATCATGTCGACGTGCTGACCGGCTCGATGCTGTCGAATGTGGCGCTGGCGGTGTCGAAAGTTGCCGCCTCGGAAAAGAAATTGTTCCTGGTCGGCGACGCGCTGTCCGATGCGATCACGCTGGACAAGGGCAATCGCTATACCTTCCGCCTGCGGCCCTCGACCTATATGCAGGCCGCCATGCTGGCCGAGGCCGCGGCCAAACTGCCGGGCCGGCGCTGGGCCATCATTGCGCCCAATTATGAATATGGCCAGAGCGCCGTGGCCAACTTCAAGTTGCTGCTCAAAGAACGTCGTCCGGATATCGAATTCGTGGCCGAGCAATGGCCGGCCATGGGCAAACTGAAAGCAGCCGATGCCGTCAAGGCCTTGCGCCAGGCGCGTCCGGATGCGATTTTCAACGCCACTTTTGGCGCCGACCTGCAGCAGTTTGTGGATGAGGGCAGTCGGCAGGGCTTGTTCGCCGGCGCCACGGTATTTTCAATGTCGGCCGGAGAAGCATTGAGCGACATGCAGGGGCAGTACGAGGCGGTGCGCAATTGGGTGGTGCTGGGCTACCCGGCCGATCAGATCGTGACGCCCGAGCATCAACGCTTTCGCGATGCCTATCAAAAGCGCTACAACGACAAACCGCATCAGGCGGCCATCTTTGGCTATAGCACGGTGATGGCGGCAATCGCCGGCCTCAAGAAGGCCGGTTCCACCGATTCCGAAAAGCTGGTCGCGGCCATGCGCGGCATCAGTGTCGAGACGCCGCTGGGACCGATCGCGTTTCGCGCGCTGGACCAGCAGTCCAGCATGGGCGCCTTTGTCGGTACCCTGGCCTACAAGGACGGTCGCAGCGCCATGAGCGACTGGCGTTATCTCGACGGCACGCGCTACCTGCCTGACGAAAGCTACATCAAAGGCCGTCGTCCGGCTTCGGCCATGAGATGAAGAAACTGGGCGGGCTGCTTGCTTGAAAATAAACCCTGCACGCAGGCGGGGCACCTTCTGCTCCATCCAAGGTAAGATAGTGCCCTTTGCATCCTCTAGCGCGCACCCGGTTGCGCGTCGTCAGGCACCATGATTATTTCTTCCTTGCTCGATACCGATCTGTACAAATTCACCATGATGCAGGTCGTACTGCATCATTTTCCGGGCGCCCAGGTCGAGTATCGTTTCAAATGCCGCAACGAGGATGTCGACCTGACGCCTTATATCGATGAAATCAAGGCGGAAATCGCCGCACTGTGCCGCTTGCGTTTCCAGGAATCCGAGCTGGCTTACCTGCGCAGCTTCCGCTTCATCAAAAGTGATTTCGTCGATTTCCTCGACCTGTTCCATCTCAACGAAAAATACATCAGCGTCACGCCGTCGGCGGCCAATAACGGCGAAATCGAGATCCAGGTCAAGGGGCCGTGGTTGCACACGATTTTGTTCGAAGTACCAGTGCTGGCCATCGTCAATGAAGTCTATTTCCGCGCCACCCAGCGTGCGCCCGACTACGAAACCGGGCGCGCGCGCTTGCGCAACAAGATCGCGCTGCTGACCGACAATCCCTCGCTGGAAGGCTGCAAGATCGCCGACTATGGCACGCGCCGGCGCTTCTCGCGCAGCTGGCATGCTGAAGTGATCCTGGCCATGAAGGAGAGTATGGGCGGCCATTTTGCCGGTACTTCCAACGTGCAGTTCGCCATGCAGCACGACTTGACCCCGTTGGGCACGATGGCGCATGAATACTTGCAAGCCTGCCAGGCGCTCGGTCCACGCCTGCGCGATTCGCAGATTTACGGCTTCGAGATGTGGGCGCGTGAATATCGTGGCGACCTTGGCATTGCCTTGTCGGACGTCTACGGCATGGATGCCTTCCTGCGCGATTTCGACATGTATTTCTGCAAGCTGTTCGACGGTGCGCGTCATGATTCCGGCGACCCGTTCGAATGGGGCGAACGCTTGCTCGAGCATTACAACAATAACCGTGTCGACGCCAAGAGCAAGGTGCTGGTGTTTTCCGACGGCCTTGATTTCGACAAGGTGGTGTCGCTCTATTTGCGCTTCAAGGATCGCGCCAAAGTGGCCTTCGGCGTCGGCACCAACCTGACCAACGACCTTGGTTACACGCCGCTGCAAGTGGTCATGAAGATGGTGCGTTGCAATGGCCAACCGGTTGCAAAATTATCCGATACGCCGGCCAAGAACATGTGCGACGACGAAGCCTATGTGAACTACCTGCGCCAGGTTTTCGAGATCAAATAAGCGCGCTGCACGAGGCGTCATTCTGCAATGGAAGGACGCCGCTTGAAATGTTTTAACGCGAGCCGATTCTGGTCGTCCGGATCGGTCTTGCTGGTATAGTGTGCCCTCGATTAATCCGGTTTTTCCCGCGTCTCTCTTCACGCTTTTTTTTCGATTTCACAGGGGCAGACTTGCATAAAAAAAATCTCGCAACTTCGGCCTGCGTGGCCCTTTCCTTGCTGCTTCCCAACCTGGCTTTTGCGGCCGATCTTGATGGCGGCAGCCTGTCTGCGTTGTGGGGAATTCCCTTCCTGGGTTTGTTGTTGTCGATCGCGCTCGGACCATTGCTGTTCGAGCATTTCTGGCATCACCATTTTGGCAAGATCGCGCTGGCCTGGGGCGCAGCTTTCCTGCTGCCATTCGCGTTTACTTTCGGCGCCCATGCCGCCGCAGCGGGAACGGTACACGCCTTGCTGGCCGAGTACATTCCCTTCATCGCTTTGCTGGCGGCCTTGTTCGTGGTGGCCGGCGGCATTTGCGTGCGCGGTAACCTGCACGGCACGCCGGCGCTCAATACGGGTTTGCTGGCGCTGGGCACTTTGCTGGCCAGTTTCATGGGGACCACCGGCGCGTCGATGTTGCTGATTCGTCCACTGATCCGGGCCAATGACAACCGCAAGCATGCGGTGCATATTGTGGTGTTTTTCATTTTCCTGGTGGCCAATGCCGGCGGCTCTCTCACACCGTTGGGCGATCCGCCGCTGTTCCTCGGCTTCCTCAAGGGCGTGGATTTTTTCTGGACCATGCAGCACATCTTCCCTGAAACCCTGTTCATGTGCATTTCCCTGCTGCTGATCTTTTACCTGCTGGATCGCCACTATTATCTGAACAAGGAAGACGAGTTGCCGCCGGCCCTCGATCTGACGCCTGATTCGCGCATCAGTTTCGACGGCAAGATCAACTTCTTGTTGCTGCTGGTGGTAGTCGGCCTGGTGTTGATGAGCGGCTTCTGGAAATCCGGCATCGCGTTTTCCATCATGGGAACGCCGGTTGAATTGCAGAACCTGCTGCGTGATGTCGCGCTGGTCGGCGTGATCCTGATTTCCTTGTGGGCGACGCCGGCATCGGCCCGTACCGGCAATGATTTTGCCTGGGGACCGATCGTCGAAGTGGCCAAGCTGTTTGCCGGTATTTTCATCACCATCATCCCGGTCATCGCCATGCTCAAGGCGGGGGAGGCGGGCGCCTTCGGCGCCGTAGTGCGCGCCGTGACGGGGGCCGACGGCCAGCCCATCGACGCCATGTACTTCTGGATTACCGGGCTACTGTCGTCCTTCCTTGACAACGCGCCGACTTACCTGGTGTTCTTCAACACCGCCTCCGGCGACGCCAAGACCCTGATGACCACACTGTCGTCGACGCTGGCAGCGATTTCGGCCGGCGCCGTCTTCATGGGCGCCAACAGTTACATCGGCAATGCGCCCAACATGATGGTCAAGGCCATCGCGGAAGACCGCGGCATCAAGATGCCCTCGTTTTTCGGCTATATGCTGTGGTCGCTGTGCATTCTGATGCCCTTATTCGTGGTGATGACCTTCATATTCTTTGTTTAACGATAAAAGAGACAAGCATGAAACCCAAGATTTTTGTCGCCCGTGCGGTGTTTCCGGCGGTGCTGGAACGCCTGGCGCAACATTTCGACGTTGAGTCCAACCAGGAAGACCGTATTTTCCCGGCCGAGGAACTGCTGCAAAAAGTGCGCGACAAAGACGGCCTGTTTTCCACGCCCAGCGAAGCGGTGACGGCGGCCTTGTTCGCGGCCAATCCACAGTTGAAGGCGGTCTGCAACATGGCGGTCGGCTACAACAATATCGACATCGCCGCCGCCACCCAGGCAGGCGTGCAAGCCACCAATACGCCCGACGTGCTCAATGAGACCACCGCCGACTTCGGCTGGGCCTTGTTGATGGCAACCGCGCGCCGCGTCACCGAATCGGAGCACTGGCTGCGTGCCGGCCACTGGAAGAAGTGGAGCTATGACAGCTTCGTCGGTCCCGATGTCCATGGCGCCACGCTCGGCGTGATCGGCATGGGACGTATCGGCCAGGCGATTGCGCGCCGCTCCATGGGTTTCGACATGAATGTGATTTATCACAATCGCTCGCGCCTCGCGCCTGAGCTCGAAGCGCGCGCCAACAACGCCAAATACGTCGGCAAGGAAGAATTACTGCGCACGGCCGACCACGTGATCCTGGTGCTGCCATATTCGAAAGAATCGCATCACACTATCAAGGCGACCGACATCGCGCTGATGAAACCGCAAGCCACACTGATCAACCTGGCGCGCGGCGGCATTGTCGACGACGCGGCGCTGATTGCCGCCTTGCGCGACAAGAAGATCGCCGCAGCCGGGCTTGATGTGTTCGAGAACGAGCCGGCCTTCAATCCCGATTTCCTGGGCTTGTCGAACGTGGTACTGACACCGCACATCGCCAGCGCCTCGACGCCGACGCGCCTGGCCATGGCCAATTGCGCGGCCGACAACCTGATTGCCGCCTTGTCCGGCCAGACGCCGCGGAATCTGCTCAACCGCGACGTGCAGGCCAAACGCTGAAAATAGTGTCGTCCGGACAATAAAAAACCCGCCGAAGCGGGTTTTTTATTGTTAACAGGCCCTGGCGAAGCAGGCTCAGCCCTTGAGCTCAGCGATCAGATCGATGTACTGTTGCTGCGCCTCTTCTTGCGGCAAGCCTTTGATGGCAGCCCATGCATCCCATTTGGCGCGCGCGACGAAGTCGGTCATGCCGGGACGATCGCCTTGCACATCGCCGTTGCTGCCTTGCTTGTACAGGCCGTACATCTTCAGCAGCGTCATGTTGTCGGGGCGATCCGCCAGGTTCTTGGATTCCGCCACGGTTTGCTCAAATTGTTCCTGCAGGCTCATCGTTTGCTCCTTAATTCTCAATCGGACTCGGATTCAGGCTCAAACTGCCAGCAGTTCGACTTCGAAAATCAGCGTGGCGTTGGGAGGAATCACACCGCCCGCACCACGTGCGCCGTAGCCCAGTGCAGCCGGGATGATCAGCTTGCGCACGCCGCCGACCTTCATGCCCTGGACGCCTTCGTCCCAGCCCTTGATCACATGACCTGCACCCAAAGGGAACGCAAATGGATCATTGCGGTCTTTACTGGAGTCAAATTTGCTGCCGGCGCTGCCATCCGGATTTTGCAACCAGCCGGTGTAATGCACGCTGACATGGTTTCCGGCCTTGGCTTCGTCGCCTGCGCCAACCTGGATTTCTTCGTATTGCAGTCCAGAGGAGGTAGCGATAGTAGACATTTTGTTCCTTTCAAAGAGTAGTTTGTGCCGTTTGTTAGCCGCGCGTTCGGGTGTCGGGGCGCTCTGGAAGGCCCGTTTTCCCTGTGTCCTGCGCATCTGCATGCTGCGTTACTGAACGGGGTTGACCGCAGTGTAAACCAAAACATAGGGATCAACATCTCTCGTGTCAGCCGAATCGGCATCAGAGACGTTATGTGCCCTGGGGCGTGCTTTTTACAGATGTTATGCACGGTAAGATCGCAATTTTTAACGTAAAGTTCTTCATGCTGCATAGTTTTGCCCGGTTTTCCCGGCTTTTTCTTTTAGCGCTGTGCGCACTGCTCAACGCTCCGGTCCACGCCAACGTGGTGGTCGTGCTCAATTCCGGAGATGCGACCGTGTCGCTGCTGGACCAGGCTACTTACAAGGAAATCAACACGTTTTCCGTCGGTAAGGAACCCCACCATCTGATGGCGACGCCGGACAACAAGTCATTGATCGTCGCCAGCGCCACCGGCAATCAATTGATTTTCCTCGATCCCAAGACCGGCGAAGTCCAGCGTCAGTTGCGCGGCATTATTGATCCGTACCAAATCGGCTTCTCGCCGGACCAGAAATGGTTCGTCGCCAATGGCCTGCGTCTGGACCGCGTCGACATCTATCGCTACAACGGCCATGACCTGGAGCTCGCCAAGCGCGTGCGCCTGGCCAAGACGCCCAGCCATATTGCCTTCGATGCCGCCAGCACTACAGCTTTCATTACCCAGCAGGGCAGCAACGAGGTCAGCGCCATCGACCTGACGACTCAGCAAGTCAAATGGACCATGCCGGTCGGAAAGTTGCCGGCGGGAATTTTCATGACGCCGGACAATAAATATCTGCTGGTCGGCATCATGGGCAAGGATTACGTCCAGGTCATCGACTGGCGTACCCAAAAGATCGTCAAGACCATCCGTACCGGCGAGGGCGCGCATAATTTCCGCGCACACGGCGACAAGCGCTACGTCTATGTCTCCAACCGCGTTTCCAACACGATCAACATCGTCGATCTGCAAACCTTGGAAAATGTCGGCACCATCGCCGTGCCGGGCGGCCCGGATTGTATGGAAGTAACCGAAGACGGCAAGACCATGTGGGTCACGCTGCGCTGGATCAAGAAAGTCGCCGTGATCGACCTGGCCAGCAAGAAAGTGATCAAGACCATCCCGGTGGGCCGTTCGCCGCATGGTATCTACTTCTTCAACCGCGCCCCCGATCTCTGATGCGGATCGCGCCGTCTCTCCTGCGCCAGATTGCCGTCGCAGCCGCCATGGCGGTGGCGATCTGGCCGGCGCAGGCGGCCGGCGATAACGCCGCAGCCTGCAAGGGCACCATCTATCTGAGCTTCGACACCGGCAGCCAGTCGCAAGCCGATTACATCGCGCAGACGCTCAATAAGCACCACATCAAGGCGACCTTTTTTCTCGCCAATGAAAAAACCATTCACGGTGACTACACGCTGGATCCCGCCTGGGCGCCATATTGGAAGGCCAGGGTCGCGGAAGGGCACGCCTTCGGCACGCACACTTTCGACCACGTCTACGTCCAGCGTGACTTGCCGGACGGCCACATCGAGGTCAAGCCGCAATTCGGTGTCCATGCCGGCAAAAAGGAAAGCTGGACTGCGGCGCAATATTGCGGCGAGTTGCAGCGCGTGGCGGATCGCTTTACCGAATTGACCGGCGCCAGGCTCGACCACCTGTGGCGTGCGCCGGGCGGCAAGCTCACGCCGCAATTGCTGGCGGCCGGGCGCGCTTGCGGCTATTCTCATGTGGGCTGGGCCGACGCCGGTTTTTCGGGCGACGAGCTGCCCAGCGACAAATGGCCCAACGCCATGTTGTTGCAGCAAATGCTGCGCAAGCTCAAGGACGGCGATATCGTGATGGCCCATCTGGGCATCTGGTCGCGCAAGGATCCGTGGGCGCCGGCCGTGCTGGAACCATTGATTTCGGGGCTCGAACAAAAGGGCTATTGTTTCGCCACCTTGCGTGATCACCCGGCGTACCAGGCTGCGCTCAGCAAACAGCAGACTGCCGTCATTAAATAAGTATTTGCCATGATGCACTTGATACAGATTTTCTCCGACATGTTCTCCACCGCACAAGGCTGGCTGTTCGAGACCTTGGTACAGCCGGCGGTGTTCGCGCTCGGCCTCGGCGAGTTCGTCGAAGAGGCGTTTACCGGCACCGAATGGTTCCTGGTCGGCGTCTGCGAGCTGGCGGTGTTGTTCGTCATCCTGCGCCCGCTGGAAGCCATGATCCCGGTTCATCCCTTCACCGACAAAAACGCACGCTGGAACGATTTCATCTATACCGCCTTGCACCGCCTCGGCGCTTTTTCCATCCTGGTGTTTTTCCTGCTGGACCCGCTGATGTCTTACCTGAGCGAGTTCCTGCACTGGGAAGGCTGGGGCACCTTCAACCTGGACGATGTCTGGCCCGGCGTCACCGACCAGGCCCTGGTCAGCTTCCTGTTTTACCTGATCGTGCTGGACTTCTGCGACTACTGGTACCACCGCGCGCAACACGGCGTGCGTTGGTTGTGGGCCTTGCACAGCCTGCATCACAGCCAGGAAAACATGAACCTCTGGAGCGACGATCGCAATCACTTGCTCGATGACCTGGTGCGCGACGTACTCATGGGACTGGTGGCGCTGGCCATCGGCGTGCAGCCTGGGCAATACATCCTGCTGGTGTCGGCCTCGCGCATGTTGCAAAGTTTGCAGCACGCCAATGTGCGCATCCATTTCGGCCGTATCGGTGAATACTTCCTGGTGTCGCCGCGCTTTCACCGCCTGCATCATGCGATCGGCATCGGCCACGAAAGTCGCGGCAAGAATTCGCTGGGCGGGCACAATTTTGCGGTGCTGTTCCCGATCTGGGACATGCTCTTCCGCACCAGGCATTTCGGCGAGGGCTTTGCCATGACCGGTGTGCGCGACCAGCTGCCGCCACCGGCCGGCAAGGGGCGCAATTACGGGCGCGGCTTCTGGGCGCAACAATGGCTTGGGCTCAAGCGCATCGTCGAATTCTCGCGCAAGGCAGCGCGCTGATGCGCCTGTTTGCCACCTCATTCGGACGGGCGCTGCTCTCGCAGCTGCACATCAGGATGCTGTTGCTGACGGTGCTGCCATTCGCCATTTCCATCATGATCTGGGGCGTTGCCCTGTGGCTGGGGCTGCAGCCCATGATCGATGCCCTGCAAGATTACTTCGTCGGGCACAACGTGTTTGGCATGGCCGGCGCCATCCTCAACTGGTTCAACATGGGCGCGCTGAAAACGGTGATCGTCCCGCTGATCGCCATGTGGGCCTTGCTGCCGCTGATGATCCTGACTGCGCTGGTGTTCGTCGGTCTATGGGCGGTGCCGGCGATTTCCCGCCACGTCGGCAGTCGTCACTATCCGCATCTGGAGCAGCGTCATGGCGGCTCCTGGTGGGGCAGCCTGTGGACTTCGCTGTGGTGTTTCGGTGTGTTCGTGTTTGGCTGGATCATCACCTTGCCGCTGGCGATTTTCCCGCCGCTGGCATTCGTCATCCATCCCTTGCTGTGGGGCTGGCTGACCTACCGCGTGATGGCTTACGACACGCTGGCCGATTATGCTACGCCGGAAGAGCGGCGCGCCATCCTGCATGCGCATCGCTGGCCCTTGCTGCTGGTGGGGGCGATTGCCGGCACCATGGGCGCCGCACCCACGTTGCTGTGGCTGGGCGGCGCGCTGTCGGTGATCTTTTTCCCGGTGCTCGCGGCCGGCGCCATTTGGCTGTACGTGCTGGTGTTCGTGTTCACCGGTTTGTGGTTTCAATACTATTGCCTGGAAGCGCTGGGCAAGCTGCGCGCCGGCGCTGCAGCGACGACCGACGATTCCTCGCAGGGCAGGCCAGCCTGATTTCCCGGATCAGGGCATAATTCCGGCTTTGAGTTGCTAACAAAACGCGGATGGCAAGGCGCGCCGACGCGGACAGTGCGAAGCTACGGCAAGGAGACGCAACGCTGCCGGCGGCGTTTTGTGAGCGGCTCTTACTACTTGCAGGAGTGAACGGATACCTATGTCTATCGGACTCATCATCATCGGCGACGAAATCCTTTCCGGAAAGCGCGTCGACAAACATTTCCCTAAAGTACTTGAACTGTTGACCGCGCGCGGCCTGCAACTGGCGTGGGTGGAATATGTCGGCGACGACCCCGAGCGCATCACAGCGACCTTGAAGCGTACCTTTGCCAGTGAAGACATCGTCTTTTGCACCGGCGGCATCGGCGCCACACCGGACGATCACACTCGCCAGTGCGCAGCGGCGGCATTGGGTGTTGCGCTGGAATTGCATCCGGACGCCAAGCTCAAGATCCAGGAACGCATCGCCGATACCGCGCGTGAAGCCGGCATCACGCCGGTGTATGAGGCGCCGGAAAATCTGCATCGCCTGAAGATGGGCGAATTCCCGGTGGGATCGTCGATCATCCCGAATCCGTACAACAAGATCCCCGGCTTTTTTGTGCCCAATGTCAGCGGCGAGGGCGCGCATTACTTTGCGCCCGGTTTCCCGGTGATGGCCTGGCCGATGTTCGAATGGGTGCTCGATACGCGTTATGCGCATCTGTTCCATCGCCTGGCCTGGGCGGAAAAATCAGTGCTGGTGTTTGAAATGCCGGAGTCGACCATCACGCCGCTGATGGAAGCGATCGAGGCGGAATATCCGTTGGTGAAAGTGTTCAGCCTGCCGCACGTGGGCGACGAGCAGACGCGTCGCCATATCGACCTGGGCGTCAAGGGCGAGCCGTCGCAGGTGGACGATGCGTTTCGCAAGATGGAAGCGGGGCTGCGCAAGCTCAACGCCGACTACCATCTGAACGGCAAATAGGACGTTGATGAAGGCACGGGGCAAAAAAATGCCCCGGCTCGCCGAGGCATCAGAAACGGTATCTTAGGAGGAAAATCAGATACCGAGGAGACAAAGTTTGCTCTGAGGCGCTACGGATGAAACGGGAGTTCGCCTCTTTGCTGAATAACGTGTCTTGCACAAGCAATCGTTGCGTGAAATTCCAAAAAACTTGCAGCGTTACAACTGTGTCAACATGGGGATGGCAGCAGGGCAGAACGTTCATCATATCCAATTCCGTCTGCCCCGGTACGGCTTATTGTCTAAATTATTTCTTGGCGCCGCGGCTTGTTGCTTTTACGGTCGCTTGCGACAATTGGTCGACCGCAGTCGAGACGTTGGCTTCCAGCGCTTCGGCAGCTTGCTTGGCGCTCTTGGTGAACTGCTCATAACCCGAATTGAAATTGCCGATAGTCGTTTTGACAAACGAGAGCGCACCTTCCGAGCCGGCCGGCGCATTCTTGGCGGCTTCGTCGATCAGCGAAATGACTTTGCGGTTGACCTCGGCAAGTTGGGCTTCCGCAGTCTTGGTCAATTCAGCCTGGGTGCTCGATACGATACCGGCGACATGGCGGCCGTAAGCCAGCCCTTTTTCGACAGTCGGCTGCGCCTGCGAGCTCGACAGCGAGAAAAATTCCTGGGGATCTTTGGCGGTCAGCAGTTTCTGGACTGCGTCGTGGGTTTCTTCCAGGGAAGATTTTGTGGCCTTCAAATTCAGGTCAACCAGCTTTTCGACGCCCTCGAAAGTCTTGCTTGCGAACTGGCTGAACAGTGCGATTTGTGCTTCGAAGTTCGCTTTGGTTGCGGCAGAAAATTGGTCAGTGAGAGTCGTCATATTCATGGTCCTTTGGTCCGATTTAAAAATGAATGAAAGGGTTCAGGGGAACATGCACGCGTATTTTTCTGAAACTGATTTTGTGCGGTGCACAATTGGGATTCTAGGTGAAAATATCGACAAGTCAATCTATTTTGTCGGCGATTTTCAAAAAGAGTGTGAGCTGTTTTATTAAGCCAACGTACATACTTCCGCGTCGTTTTTTTGAGAGAAAGAAATCCGTTTTGAAAGCGTTTTACAGCGATCATTTTGTCTTGCCCTTGCCGCCGGGACATCGCTTCCCGATGGCGAAATACCGCATGATTCGGGAAGCTGCGGCACTTGCGCTGCGCGACCTGGAATTTCAGGAAGCGCTGGCCGCCAGCGACGGTGTGCTCGCGCTGACTCATCATCCGAAGTATGTTGATCTGGTCTCGCGCGGCATGTTGTCGGACAAGGCGCAAAAGGAAATCGGCTTTCCGTGGTCGGCCGAAATGGTCGAACGTTCGCGCCGTTCGGCGGGGGCGACCATCGCCGCGTGTCGCAGTGCAATGGAGCAGGGCGTGGCTGTCAATCTGGCCGGCGGCACCCATCATGCCTACGCTGATCACGGCGCCGGTTTTTGCGTATTCAACGATGCGGCCGTGGCCTCGCGTCTGATGCAGGCCGAGCGACGCGTGGCGCGTGTGGCCATCATCGATCTCGACGTACATCAAGGCAATGGCACGGCATCGATACTCGCCAGGGACGACTCGGTGTTTACGCTGTCCTTGCACGGCGCGCACAACTATCCGTTTGAAAAAGAGCTGAGCGATCTCGACGTCGCCTTGCCGGACGGCGTGGGTGATGCGGAATATCTATCGGCGCTGCGCAACGCATTGGCGCAGTTGATGGCGCGCTTCGATCCGCAACTGATCATCTATCTGGCCGGCGCCGATCCGCATGAGGGCGACCGCCTGGGGCGCATGAAGCTGAGCATGGCGGGCCTGGCCGAACGCGACACGCTGGTGTTCGAACTGGGGCGTCAGCAAAGAATTCCGATCGCGGTTACGATGGCGGGCGGCTACGGAAAAAACATCGAAGACACCGTCGCCGTACACCTACAAACTATTACGCTTGCCAGTCAATACGCTGCCGACTGGCGCTGATCGCATTGCGCCGCTGGCATGAGCGGTGGCGCACGCGGATCCCGGCGGAGACTCCAGGCAGTCAGTTTTGGATAACCATGATTCGCATCGCCAGCCGTCAACATTCCGGCGCCCCGCAGGAAAACGCTTCCTGGCACCCCTTGCTGCTCCAACTCGTGCCCCTGGCCTTTGTGCTGATCTGGAGTACCGGCTTCGTCGTCGCCAAATTTGGCTTGCCGTATGCGCCGCCGCTGACTTTCCTGATCGTGCGCTTCGTCGGCGTGTTGATCTTCTTGCTGCCGCTGGTGCTGGTATTACGTGCTCCTTGGCCGAAAGGCAAACAAGCCATGCATATCGCCGTCTCGGGTGTGCTGCTGCATGCGGCGTATCTGGCGGGCGTCTGGACGGCCATCAAGCTCGGCATGCCAGCAGGTCTCACGGCCTTGATCGTCGGCCTGCAACCGGTGTTGACGGCCTTTGCCGCGCCGTTCGTCGGCGAACGCGTAAGAGGGCGGCAATGGCTGGGGCTGGGGCTGGGTTTGTGCGGTGTCGGTTTGGTGGTGGCCAACAAGATTTCGCTGATCGGGTTGTCGTGGTCGGCAATTGTGCTATGCGTGATGGCCTTGTTCGCGATCACCACCGGCACGCTGTATCAAAAGCGTTTTTGTGCGCATTTCGACCTGCGTACCGGCACCATCATTCAGTTCACCGCCTCGACGCTGGCCTTGCTGCCGTTCGCCATTGTGTTCGAGGATTTCGATCTCAGCCTGCACACGGTCATATGGACGCCGCATTTCATCGGTGCCTTGCTGTGGTCTATCCTGGCCTTGTCGATTGGCGCGATCTTCCTGTTGTTTGCGCTGATCCGCCGCAGTGCGGCCACCCAGGTGACCAGCTTGCTGTATCTGACGCCGCCGACCACCGCCGTCATGGCCTGGCTGATGTTCGGTGAGGCGTTCAGCCTGATCGGCATCGCCGGCATGCTGGTCGCGGTGATCGGCGTGGCCTTCGTGGTGCGTAAGAACCCGTTTCATAAAGAAACATGAGTGCGAGCGAGTCCTGTTTGGGATGGAGTGCAAGGCGCGAATCAGGGGTAAGACTGGACGTCTTGCTCCTGATTCGTAACGCGGCAATCCGCCCAAACAGGCCGCTCCCTGTGGGTTCTGAGCAGAACGCATCTCATGTTTCTTTATGAAACGGGTTCTAAATAGTCGTTTGAGAATCAGGCCGGCATCAAGGTGATCAGCTTGAGGTCCGGTCGGTTGGCGACGCGGAAATTGACTTGCTGATATTTCAATTCGCCGCGCACCGGATGACGGAACAAACGCGCACCGCCCTCGCGTTCGACCACGTCCTGCAAGCCCCATGCGCGCTTGAACATGCTGCTGCGCGCCGACAGCTCGTCGACCATCTGTTTGATCTGCGGATCATCGAGGTATTGTCCACAATCGGCGCGAAATTCTCCCACCAAACGCCGTGCGCGTTGTTCCCAATCGGTAATCAGTTCTTGTGACGCCGAGGTGCAAAAAGTGAAATAGAGCAGGTTGCTACTTTCGCTCTTGGGACTCAGCCAGCCAGTAAATAAATTCTTGGCGGGACCATTGCAGGTCAGTGCATTCCAGTAACGATCCAGCACGTAAGCCGGCTGGCGGAAGCTGCGCACCACTTCAAAAATTTCGGGCGCCACGGATTCCGCGTGATGGTCTTGATGCACGGGATCTTTCTTTTCCGCTAACTCGAACAGATAAGCCCGCTTGGCGCGCGGCAGGTGCAGGGTGTCGGCGATGCGCGACAAGGCCTGCGGCGAGATCGAGTCGGTGCGCCCCTGTTCTATCCAGGTGTACCAGGTCACGCTGATGCCGCACAACTGCGCGACTTCTTCGCGGCGCAGCCCGGGTGTGCGCCGTCGCGTGCCATGGCTCAGGTGGCTCAGTCCCGCCAGGGCCGGCGAGGTTTGCTCGCGCTGGGATTTGATGAACTCGCCGAGCGCTTTGCGCTTGATGTCTTCGTTGGGCATGGGGTCAAGTAAGTTCCAGGTGTAGGGGGACGGGGGCCAGGCTATTGTTTTTGGTAATAGTATAAACAGTGAACTTGTACCAGGATAAAAAATAGCTAGACTAACACCTCCCAGCCATTTTCATTTATCCCTTTACCTCATCAGGAGCCAGGAATGCGCAGCCACAACCAAGTCATTTCAGAACAATTCGGCAATACCGCAGCGTCGTATCTGACCAGCGCCGTCCATGCCCAGGGCGCCGATCTGCAAGAGCTCGCCGCTTATGCCGCAGCTTATCCGCAAGCGCGCGTGCTGGATCTGGGGTGCGGCGGCGGCCATGCCAGCTTTGCCGTGGCGCCATTTGCCGCGCAAGTGGTGGCCTATGATTTGTCGGCGCAAATGCTGGAGGTGGTACGCGCCGCCGCCGTCGAGCGCAAATTGCCCAACATCGAAGTGCAACAAGGCAGCGCCGACCGCCTGCCGTTTGCCGATGCCGCTTTCGATGTGGTCTGTACGCGTTTCAGCGCGCATCACTGGCGCAACCTGCCGCAGGCCTTGCAAGAAGCGGCACGCGTATTGAAGCAGGGCGGGCGTTTCATCGTGATCGATACCGCGGCGCCCGCCGACGTGCTGGCCGATACCTACATGCAAGCTGTCGAGCTGCTGCGCGATACCTCGCACGTGCGCAATGTCAGCATGTCGTCGTGGAAAAAGCTGATCGCCCAGACCGGCTTGCAGGTGGAGTTTTCCAAGAGCTGGAAGTTGACGCTGGAGTTCGCGTCCTGGGTAGCGCGCATGCGCACCTCGCCCGAGCACATCGCTGCGATCCAGTCCTTGTGGCGCGCTGCGCCCGCAGAGGTGCGCAGCTACTTCAATGTGGGTGAGGATTATTCCTTCGACATCGATACCGTGCTGCTGGAAGCAATCAAGAAATAATATAAATCACGACTTAAACTGGTCTTAATAATATATTGGACCATGGATGGGGCAGCGCTTAAGCTGGCGACATTTCATCTCACGCCAGTCTTCGCCCGCCAATGAAAGCCTTGCGCTCATCCAGTTTTCTCGCCGTACTGGCGCTCGCCACCGCCGCCTTGTTTTGGGCCGGCAATATGTTGGTCGGCAAGGCGCTCAACCAGCAAGTAGCGCCGATGGCGCTGGCCTTTTGGCGTTGGGTGTTGATCCTGCTGATCCTGGCGCCGTTCGTATTGCGTGACGTGGTTCGCCATCATGCCGAAATACGGGCTGCTTTGCCGCTGCTGAGCTTGCTGGCCTTGCTCGGCACCGGCGTGTACAACGCGCTGATTTTCGACGCTTTGCATTACACCAGCGCCACCAACGCGGCCTTGCTGAACTCCTCGATCCCGGTCTGGACCTTGCTGTTGTCGGTGCTGTTGAACCGGCGTCGACCCGGCCGCATGGAGCTCGTCGGCGTGCTGGTGTCGCTGGGAGGCGTGGCCGCGATCATCAGCCACGGCGCGGCGGCCGGCTTCGCCAATTTTCAGCTCAATCGCGGCGACGCCTGGATGCTGGTGGCGATGCTGATGTGGAGCCTGTATCTGCTGCTGTTGCCGCGTCGTCCGCGCGTGTTGGCGAGCTTTTGTTTTCTATGGATTACCGGCGTGATTGGCTTGATCGCATTAACTTTGCTGATGCTCGTCAACGGAGGCGGGCAGGCATTCGTTATACCGCTCAGCCAAAGCAGTCTGAGCGGGATTTTTTACCTGGCGGTGTTTCCCAGTATTTTGGCGACACTGGTATGCAATTACGGCATCGACCGCATCGGTGCCGTCCGAGCATCTCAATGCGTCCATTTGGTGCCGGTATTCGCGTCTGTTATCGCGATGGCATGCCTCGGGGAGGCATTACACTGGTATCATGCTTTGGGTTTTATTTTTGTACTGGCGGGTTTAGTTATAGCAAATCACAGGGGTATTGCGACGATCAAAAAAGTCGCATAGGGGTTCCAAAAACTATAAAAATCGCTTTTTTCAAGAAAGTTGTTTAAATAGTTGCGCTAACTACCTAATTATCTTGCGATTTTTCCTTGATTTGCTACACTGCCAACAGTTTCTTGTATGTATCAATCAGGGGGAGGTTCACCAATGCTTAAATCTGCGCTAGCTGTCATCACTACGCTACTTTTTGTGCTGGCCGGCATTTCTCCCGTACAGGCCCAAACGTCGGCCAATACCAAGAAAAGTGTCGCTAAAAAGCCCCTGGCCAAGAAAGTCGTCGCCAAGCGACATCCGGTTGCCGCTCCCAAGCGCGCCGTCCAAGCCTCCCTCGATCACCGCGAAAAGCTCGTCAAAAAAGTCGCCTACGTGCACGGCAAGCGCCGCGTCGTGTATCAGCGCGTTGCCGCGATGCCGACCATGCCGGTGGTGCCGCCTGTCATGACTGCCGGCGACCTGGCCGGCCTGAACCTGACACAAGATCCGCTGGCCTTGCGCTCCAATGTGGCGCTGGTGATTGATCAGGCCAGCTCGCAAGTCTTGTTTGAAAAGAATTCCTCGGTGGCGTTGCCGATCGCTTCCGTCACCAAGCTGATGACCTCGCTGGTGGTGGTGGAGTCGCGCCAGAACATGGAAGAAACACTGACCGTCACCGATGACGACGTCGATCGCCAGAAACACAGCAGCTCGCGCTTGCGCGTCGGCGCGCAACTGTCGCGCGACGACATGCTGCACATCGCCCTGATGAGCTCGGAAAACCGTGCCGCCTCGGCGCTCGGTCGCAGCTATCCGGGCGGCTTGCCGGCCTTCGTTGCCGCGATGAACGCCAAGGCGCGCTCGCTGGGCATGATGGATACCCACTACGTCGATTCGACTGGTCTCTCCAGCAGCAATGTCGCCAGTGCGCGCGACCTCGCCAAACTGGTGGTCGCTGCTTATAACTACCCGATCATTCGCCAGTATTCGACCGACGCCAAGTATATGGTTGAGCCTAGCGGCCACGCCTTGCAATACGCCAGCTCGAATCGCCTGGTCGCCAGCAAGGATTGGGATATCGGCCTGCAAAAGACCGGTTACATCAACGAAGCCGGTCACTGCCTGGTGATGCTAACCAAGATTGAAGGCCGTTCGGTGGTGATGGTGTTCCTTGATTCCAAGGGCAAGCTGTCGCACGTCGGCGATGCCGCCCGCATGCGCAAATGGCTGTCCGAGCAAGGCCCGCAAAACCTGACGCGCGTGAACCTGCACGGTGGTCGTGCCGACGAAGGCTGATCGGCGGGCCTGTTTTTCAGGCGACATGAAAAAGGCGAACCTCGGTTCGCCTTTTTTTATTCCTGCTCATTGCGACGCGCACCTGCCGCGCGCTTCGCGCCGATTACATGGCGCCATCCTGCTGGTTCACGAAACCGAGCGCCGAAGAAATTTGCGCTGCCGTGGTGATCAGATCTTCCACCCAGTCTTCTTGCAAGCGATCAGCCGGGGCCGAGATCGACAAGCCCGCTACCAGTTTGCCGGAATCGTCGCGGATACCGGCCGCCATGCAGCGCACACCCAATTCCAGTTCTTCATTGTCGCGCGCATAGCCGAGCGCGCGCACCATGCTCAGTTCGCGCTCCAGCTTGCTGAGATCCGTGATCGAATTCTTGTTGTGGCCGGCCAGACCGGTGCGGGTGGCATAGGCGCGTACCGCTTTGGGGTCGTCAATGGAGAGGAATAGCTTGCCGGTCGAGGTGAGGTGCAGCGGCGCGCGGCCACCGATGGCGCGCACCACCTGCATGCCGGAACGCTCGGAAAAGGAACGGTCGATATAGACGATTTCGTCGCTCTGGCGTACCGACAGGTTGATGGTCTGGTGGGTCTTGCGGTGCAGGGCGCGCATGAAATCGAGCGCAGCTTCGCGCACGCTCAGGCGGCTCTTGACGATATTACCCAGTTCCAGCAGGCGCATGCCGAGGCGGTAGGTACCGGGTTCGGAACGGTCGACGAAACGTTTGACTACCAAGTCATTGAGGATGCGATGTGCGGTGGACGGGTGCAGCTTGGTCGTCGCCGACAACTCCTTCAGGCTGACCGGATCGGGATACGTCGCCAGCGCATCCAGCAGAGACACCATGCGCTCAATCACCTGAATGGAAATCGCGCCGGTCTCGTCGTGGGCTTCTTTTTTCATATGGGTGTGCGGTATTTGATGCATTGCAGTACCACCTTATACCACATTGTGAAAAAATCAAAAAGACAGTGCGCTATTCCGAGGCATTTTCCAGGAGATTGACGAGGCGCCGATTTTATCGACATGACAACGCAATTCGCTATGCCATCGAAAACGGCAATATTACGTTGCGCGCGAATTCGTCGCAAAACCAGATCTGGCGGCTATATCACTGACAGTGATTCCCATATGCGTAATTGATATGAAGTGATGGCTTCTATATTTGGTGGCCTTGCGATTGCATATCTGATTTCCGCATATTGAGAGAAGAAAGTATTCGTTCGTTTTTCCTTGTCCACTCATTAACCTGTGCTCTCCAGAACAATACTGAACAAAAGAGGGATGCAGATCATGTTGAAAAAGTTTATCAAGTCGGTTGCGGTGGCAGCCTTGTTTTCCCAGGTGGTGCCGTTGGCGCACGCCGCAGATATCTCCTTGCTGAATGTCTCTTACGACCCGACTCGCGAACTCTACGCCGACTATAACAAGGCCTTTGCCAAGTACTGGAAAGCCAAGACCGGCGACAACCTGACCATCAAGGCATCGCATGGCGGCTCCGGCAAACAAGGCCGCTCCGTGATCGACGGCATCGACGCCGACGTCGTCACGCTGGCGCTGGCTTACGACATCGATGAAATTTCCGAGAAGGCCAAACTGTTGCCGGCCGACTGGCAAAAACGCCTTGAGCACAACAGCTCGCCATACACCTCGACCATCGTGTTTCTGGTGCGCAAAGGCAACCCCAAACACATCAAGGATTGGGATGACCTGATCAAGCCGGGCGTCTCGGTCATCACTCCGAATCCCAAGACTTCCGGCGGCGCACGCTGGAATTACCTGGCGGCCTGGGCCTATGCCTTGAAGAAGGGCGGCACCGACGCAGCAGCGCGCGACTATATCTCCAAGCTGTTCAAGAACGTGCCGGTGCTGGACTCCGGCGCTCGTGGCGCCACCATCAGCTTCGTTGAGCGTGGTCTCGGCGACGTCCTGCTGGCATGGGAAAACGAAGCACTGATCTCCTTGAAAGAATGGGGGCCGGACAAGTTCGACATCGTCACGCCGTCAATCTCCATCCTGGCGGAACCGCCGGTAGCCGTGGTCGACAAAGTGGTTGATCGTCGCGGCACCCGTAAAGTGGCCGAGGAATACCTGAAACATCTGTATTCCGACGAAGGCCAGGAAATCATCGCCAAGAACTATTACCGTCCGATCAATCCGAAGATCGCTGCAAAGTACGCTTCGCAATATCCCAAGGTCAACCTGATCACCGTCGACAACACGTTCGGCGGCTGGCAAAAAGCGCAGAAGGATCACTTCTCCGACGGCGGCAGTTTCGATCAGTTGTACGTGCCGAACAAGAAGTAATCCGGCGCAGACAGCAGTCAACTGGCAATACATCAAGCCCGGAAGCCTGGTCGGCTTCCGGCGTAATTTTCAGACTCACCAGATTCAGCCTTGAGCTTTAACCATGACGATACTTTTGCTGGCCGGCAGTCCCTCCGCACCATCGCGCTCCACGCGCCTGCTGCATCACGTCGGCGAAAAACTGGCCGCGCTCGGCCATCGCTATTCCAAGCTGGATGTGCGCGATTTACCGGGGCAAGCATTGATTCGCGCCGACTTCAACGATGCCGAGATCAAGGCTGCGCTGGCGCGTGTGGAAGAAGCTTCGGCTGTCGTGATTGCCACACCGGTTTATAAGGCTGCTTACAGCGGCGTGCTGAAAGCCTTCCTCGATTTGCTGCCACAGTTCGGCCTCACCAATAAACTGGTGTTGCCGCTGGCGACCGGCGGCAGCCAGTCGCACATGCTGGCGTTGGATTATGCGCTGCGTCCGGTATTGTCTTCGTTGGGCCCGCGCCATGTGCTGCCCAGCATTTACGCGACCGAATCGCAAGTGATCTGGTCTGAACAAGATGGCCTGGTGCTCGATGCGCCTATCGTCGCGCGTGTGCAGGAAGGTGTCGAACAATTGTCGAGCAGCCTGCTGGCGCTGCACAAGACCGAGCCGGGCGCTTTCACCGACGTACCGTTTTCACAGATTCGATGTAGCGTTTAAGCGTTCCTGTAGCCGCAACTCACTTTTTAATTGCCTCTCAAGATCCGCGGCTGGCGCGGAGGGGCTTCATTACGCCAAAAATATTTCGGAAAACAGCATGCGCCATTACAAGAACTTAGAAAAACACATCGCCAAACGCCGCACGCTCGGCTTGTTGTCGGCATTGACGATTGCGGCGGCCGGTTTTGGCGTCAGCAATGTCGCGGTAGCGCAATCCAAAGTGCTGCGCATCGGTTATCAAAAAGCCGCCAGCACGCTGGTGTTGCTCAAGGCGCATGGCGCGCTGGAAAAACGTTTGCAAGCGCAAGGTGTGGAAGTGAAATGGGCGGAGTTCGCCGCCGGTCCGCAATTGCTGGAAGCTCTCAACGTCGGCTCGGTTGACTTCGGTTACGTCGGTGAAGCGCCGCCGGTATTTGCCCAGGCTGCCGGCGCCAACTTTGTCTACACCGCTTATGAAATCCCGACGCCCAATGCCGAAGGCTTGCTGGTGCAAAAGGATTCGCCGATCAAAACCGTGGCCGAGCTGAAGGGCAAGAAGATCGCCTTCAACAAAGGCTCCGACGTGCACTGGCTGGTGGTTGCCTTGCTCAAGAAAGCCGGCCTCAACTACAGCGACATACAGCCGGTCTACCTGGCGCCGGCCGATGCGCGCGCCGCCTTTGAAAAAGGCGCAGTCGATGCGTGGGCGATCTGGGATCCGTTCCAGGCCGCCGCCGAGAAGCAGATCAGCGCACGTCGCCTGGCCACAGGCGTGGGTGCGGTCAGTCATCATCAGTTTTTCCTGAGCGCGCGTCCGTTCGCCGAAAAGAATCCGGAGATCCTGAAAGTACTGCTGGAAGAAATCACCAAGGAAGGTCAGTGGATCCGCGCCAACACCAAGGAAGCTGCTGCACAACTGGCGCCGATCCAAGGGTTGGAAACCGATGTCATCGAAGTCAGCCTGAAGCGCTATGAACACATCTTCAAACCTATCGACGCCAAAGTGCTGGATGAACAGCAACGTATCGCCGACGCCTTCTTTGAACTGAAACTGATCCCGAAAAAACTGAACGTCAAGGATGCGGTGCTGAAGTAACGGCTCCGCGCACCGCGCTCAGCGGAGCGTGGTGCAGAACTGAGTTGGCACAGTATTGAATATTATCGATTGGAGTCTGCAATGAACGTTTTCTGGTTTCTCCCCACCCATGGCGACAGCCGCTACCTCGGAACATCGGAAGGCGGCCGCCGCGTCAGCCACGACTATCTGAAGCAAGTGGCCGTCGCTGCCGACACGCTCGGCTATGACGGCGTGCTGCTGCCGACGGGACGATCCTGTGAAGACGCTTGGGTGACGGCATCGAGCCTCATTGCAGAAACCAAGCAATTGAAGTTTCTGATTGCGGTCCGTCCGGGCCTGAGTGCGCCGACCTTGTCCGCGCGCATGGCGGCAACTTTCGACCGTTTGTCCGGTGGCCGTTTGCTGGTCAACGTCGTTACCGGCGGCGATCCGGCGGAGCAAGAGAGCGACGGCATCTTTGGCACTCACAAGGAGCGCTATGAAATTTCCGACGAGTTCCTCAAGATCTGGCGTGAAGTCTTGAGCAAGACCCATACCGGCGAAGAAACCAATTTCGAAGGCAAGCATCTGAGCGTCAAGGGCGCAAAGGCCATCTATCCGCCGATCCAGACGCCGTATCCGCCCTTGTATTTCGGCGGCTCTTCGGACGAAGCCATCGATCTGGCGGCAGAGCAAGTCGACGTCTACCTGACCTGGGGCGAACCGCCGGCAGCCGTTGCGGAAAAAATCGCCAAGGTGCGCGCCCGCGCTGAAAAGGCCGGCCGCAAGTTGCGCTTCGGCATCCGCTTCCACGTCATCGTGCGCGAAACCAATGACGCCGCCTGGCGCGCTGCGGACGAACTGATCAGCAAGCTCGACGACGAGACCATTGAAAAGGCGCAGAAGTCATTCGCCAAGATGGATTCGGAAGGTCAGCGCCGCATGGCAGCGCTGCACGGCGGCAAGCGCGACAAGCTGGAAGTTAGTCCCAATCTGTGGGCCGGCGTCGGCCTGGTGCGCGGTGGTGCCGGAACGGCACTGGTCGGCGATGGTCCGACCGTGGCGGCGCGCTTGAAAGAATATGCTGACCTCGGCATCGACACCTTCATTCTCTCGGGCTATCCGCATCTGGAGGAATCGTATCGCTTTGCCGAGCTGGTGTTCCCGCTGTTGCCGCGCAAGCAGAAAGAAGATTTGCCGGGCTTCAACATCACCGGACCATTCGGCGAGATCGTGGCCAATACCCACGTGCCGTCGGCGCCGAAGGTCGCGAAAGAGTCGCAAGAACTTCGCGTCTCCGAAAGCTGAGGAATCGACATGAGCGCAGGCATCACAAGTTCAGGCGTGGCGGATACTGTTGCAGTTGCCGCACCGGCCAAACCGGTACGCAAGACCGAACGCGGCGACAGCTTCGGCGGCAAGCAACTGGCATCGTGGGCGTTGCCGGTCGGGCTGATTGTCTTCTGGCAGATCGCTGCGCAGGCCGGTTGGCTGTCCAGCCGCATTTTGCCGGAGCCGTTTGCAGTCTTGCGTGCGGCATGGCATCTGGCGGTGACCGGTGAGCTGTGGGTCCATCTGGGCGTGAGCACCGGACGCGCGGCTTCCGGTTTTGCGGTTGGCGGCGGACTCGGTCTGCTGCTGGGCTTGCTGACCGGCACCTTCCGCCAGGCCGAGACCTTGCTCGATACCACCTTGCAGATGGTGCGCAATATTCCGGCGCTGGCGCTGATTCCGCTGGTGATCCTGTGGTTCGGCATCGATGAAATGTCGAAGCTGTTTCTGGTCTCGGTCGGCGTGTTCTTTCCGATTTATCTCAACACCTTTCACGGCATCCGCTCGGTCGACAAGGGCCTGATCGAAATGGCGAAGAGCTATGGCTTGTCGGGCTGGCCGCTGTATCGCGATGTGATTCTGCCGGGCGCCTTGCCGTCGATTCTGGTGGGCGTGCGTTTTGCGCTGGGTCTGGTGTGGGTACTGCTGATTGTTGCCGAAACGATTTCGGCGCAAGCCGGCATCGGCTACATGACCATGAATGCGCGCGAGTTCCTGCAGACCGACGTGGTACTGGTCGGCATCCTGCTCTACGCCTTGCTGGGCAAGCTGGCCGATGTACTGGCGCGTGGTCTGGAAAAATTCTGGTTGCGCTGGCATCCGGGTTACCAATGAAAGAGGGTGACATGATGCAAAACAATCACGTCGAAACCACAGAAGTAAAAAATACCGCTGAGCGCAAGCCAAGCCAGGTGCGCGGCGTCCGTGTCGCGGCAAAGGCGCTGTCCAAATCCTACGGCGGCCGCGAAGTGCTTAAGGCGGTTGAGCTTGACGTCAAGCCGGGCGAGTTCGTCGCCATTGTCGGCCGCAGCGGCTGCGGCAAGAGCACCTTGCTGCGCCTGATCGCCAAACTGGAAACCGCGACCAGCGGTGATATCGCCTTTGCCCAGGATGGACACGAGCCAGAGACGCGCATCATGTTCCAGGACTCGCGCCTGTTGCCATGGAAGCGCGTGCTCAACAACGTCGCACTCGGCTTGCCGAAATCGGCGTTGCCGTCTGCCGCGCAAGCACTGCGTCAGGTAGGACTGGAAGACCGTGCAGGCGAATGGCCGGCAGTGTTGTCCGGCGGCCAGCGTCAACGCGTCGCCCTGGCCCGTGCGCTGGTGCACGATCCGGAACTGTTGCTGCTCGATGAACCGCTGGGCGCGCTGGATGCGCTCACACGCATCGAGATGCAGCAACTGATTGAATCGCTGTGGCAAAAGCGCGGCTTTACCGCAGTGCTGGTGACGCACGATGTACAGGAAGCGATTGCGCTGGCCGACCGCGTGGTGCTGATCGAAGACGGTCGCATCACGCTCGATCAGGTGGTCGACCTGCCGCGTCCGCGTGCACGCGGCAACCTGGCTTTCGCCCAGCTGGAAGAACATATTCTGTCGCGCGTGTTGCAACATCCGGCCAATGCGCCGGACAGCTCGCTCGGCGATATCTCGTTGCAAAAGACTGTCAACCAAGTGCAGTGGGCGGTCTGATTTTTTACCTTTTATTTTTTTAACGTAGTCCCTCAAGGAGCAAAGCATGACCATTCAAGCCATCAACGTCCGTAATCAATTCAAGGGCAAAGTGAAAGCCATCATCGAAGGCTCCGTCGTTTCCGAAGTCGATGTTGAAACACCGGCCGGTATCGTCACTTCCGTCATCACCACACGTTCGGTCAAGGACCTGGGCCTGGTCATCGGCAGCGAAGTGGTTGCCCTGGTGAAGGCGACTGAAGTGTCGATCGCCAAACTCTGATCGCATCCATCGGAGCCGACGATGAAGTATCAAGCCCTGGAAAAATATCTTGCCCGCCTGAACGGCGCCAAAACTTCCGTTCAGGATGAGTCCAGGGTATGGCTGGATGCGGAAGGGCGTGCGCAAGGAAAATATTTCAACACCACACTCACCTCCGCGTTCCAGCCGATACGGGTGTTCGGCAGCAAGACGCTGGCTGACGCCGGTATCGTGGCGCATGAAGGTTTTGCGCGCAGTTATTCGGAAGACGACAGCGGCCTGCATCTGTGGCGTCTGCTCGATCAGGCCGCCAGCGACGACGAGTCGGTCGAACTCGATCGGCTGTGCCGCATGCTGCATTCCATCAATTTCTATCGCCAGCTTGATCACGACGTCAGCCTGCATCTCAGCGTACATGCGCGCCTGCTGGCCGCCGTCGACAGCAACCATGGCATCGCTTTCCGGCGCATCCTCAACCTGCTGGAACTGCCGCATGACAACATCGTGTTGCAGATGCCGGTGGTGACGCAGAACCAGAGCTGGTTGCTGAACTACGTGCTCGACAATTACCGGCGCAACGGTTTCAAGCTCGGCATCAGCGCCGCCGATGCGCGCGACGCTTTGGCTTTGCTGGACAAGGTCAAACCGGACCTGATCAAAGTCGATGCGCGTGAACTGGTCGACGAGAAGAGTACCGAAAAACTGCTGAGGCTGGCGTTGGAGCACGGTATCCGTGTGGTGTTCAAGCGCGTCGAGAATCCCGACGTGTTCAGCAAGCTGCAGGCGTTTTCCGGTCTGCTGGCGACGCCGGTGTATGCTCAGGGCTATCTGTGGGACACGCCCAAATCAAGTTTGGCTGAGCACAGTCCTGCGACCTCACATCCTGCAACCAAAGTGGCCTGACATGAGCATGAGCAGCGCGACCGGCATCACGCAATCCGAACCAGAGCGGCAAGCGGGAAAACCGCGTGCGTCGCGTCTGGCTGATTTTCGCGTGCTGGTGGTGCCCGGTCTGCATGGCAGCGGGACTGAGCATTGGCAGTCGCGCTGGCAACAGCTGCATCCTTCCTTTGAACGTGTCGAGCAAGCGCAGTGGGATACGCCTGATCTGCCGGTGTGGTCGCGGCGCCTGGACGACGTCCTGCACGGCGACGCACGACCGACGCTGATCGTGGCGCACAGCTTCGGCTGCCTGACCACGGTGCATCGCGCTGCCGCTGGCGCAGGTCCGGTAGTTGGCGCTTTGTTGGTGGCGCCGGCTGATCCGGTGAAGTTCAATGTGCTGGATGCCGTGCAGATTGCCTTGCCGTTTCCTTCTATCGTGGTAGGCAGCGGGGATGATCCGTGGATGACTGCTGCGCGCGCCGAGCATTGGGCCGGGGTGTGGGGGAGTGAGTTTGTTTATGCCGGGGAGCTGGGGCATATCAATGCGGAGTCGGGGTTGGGGGAGTGGGAGTTCGGGCAGGAATTGTTGGGGCGCTTGCTTGGACGGGTTGCTTCTGGTTCTGCGCTTTCTTCCGTGTCTGCTTAGCTTGTCCCGACTTGCGTTGTCGGAGGGCATCAGCGCCGGCAGCGCGGCGTTTGCGGTAGGTTAATGAAAGCGTGCCGCAGTTCACGCGTGAATACGGTCGCATGTTCGGTTTGTCGCCGGTCAGGGAGATCAACGAAGCGCGCAGCAAAGTGCGCGCTTCCGCCTGGCAGTCGCGCGCAGCTTGCCGGTCAGCGTGAGCGCAGCTTGCCGATGGCGGTAAGCACGCCTTCCTCTTCTATCCTGCGCAGGAATCCCTTGAGCACGGAAACGAACTCGATGCGGTTGGCCAGATCCTTGCCGAACACCGTGTCCATCGCCAGCAAAGCATCTACCCGCGCACTGAGGTCGGCGATGCCGGCGGCAGCCTGCAATTGTTCAGCCAGCGGATCGGAGATCGGATAGCTTTGCCCGGCTTCATCCTTGCCGCGCAGATAGTGCAGCCAGCCCGCCACGGCAAAACCCAGGCGTTCGCAGGGCAAGCCATCGTCGAGGCGCGCGCGTATGGTGCCGAGCAAACGCTGCGGCAGTTTCTGCGAGCCGTCCATGGCGATTTGTTGCAGCTTGTGTTTCAGTGCCGGATTGCGGAAGCGCGACACCAGGTCATCGCGATATTGCGCCAGGCCCGGACGCTGCAGGGTTGGTGCAATCTCCTCAGTCATCATGGTCTCGATGAAGCTGCGCAAGCCGTCGTCGCGGATGGCCTGGTCGACTGTCACGTAACCGGCCATCGCACCGAGGTAAGCCAGGCTGGAGTGGCTGCCGTTGAGCAGGCGCAGCTTGGCGTGTTCATAGGGCTCGGCGTGTTCCACCAGGGTGGCGCCGGCCAGTTCCCAGGCCGGGCGCGGACCGGCGAAGCGATCTTCGATGACCCATTGCGAAAACGGTTCGGTCACCACCGGCCAGGCGTCGTCGACATCGAGCCGCGCCGCAATGGCGGAGATATCGTCGTCGGTAGTCTTGGGCACGATGCGATCCACCATCGAATTGGGAAAGGCGCCATGCAGTGAAATCCATTTCGACAAGTCGGGATCAATCCGTTCGGCAAACGCCAGCACCAGCCCGCGCGAAGTGTTGCCGTTGGACGGCAGGTTGTCGCACGAGAGCACGGTGAAGGGCGGCAGGCCGGCGTCGCGGCGCTTGTCGAGTGCGCGCACGATGTAGCCGATGGCCGAGCGTGGTGTTTCGGCGTGCGCCAGGTCGTGGGCAATGTCGGGATGGTCGAAGCGCAGCGTATTGGTCGCCGGATCGTGGCAATAGCCTTTTTCGGTGACGGTCAGGCTGACGATGTGGCAATGCGCATGGCTCATTGCCGCCAGCACTGCCGCTGGCGATTCCGGCGCCACCAGCGTCGTGAGCAGCGCGCCGATCACGCGCAGTTGTTCGCCGTCCACGCCGCGTATGCCCAAGGTGTAGAGATTGTCTTGCGGCGCCAGCGCGTCGCGCGTATCAGGCTGGCGCAGCGACACGCCGACGATGCCCCAGCGCAGGTCGCCTTCTGCCAATACCGTGTCGGTGTATGCCGCCTGGTGCGCGCGGTGGAAGGCGCCCAGGCCGAGGTGCACAATACCCGGCAGCAGCGCATCCCGCTCATAGGCCGGCAGCGCCGCCTGCTTGCCGGCCTGCGCCAGCGTTTGCTTGTTCAATCTCATATCGTTACACCGGTTCAGTTTTGCGGATGTTCTTTGACGCGCGAGACCAGTTGTGTCGGGCTGACGAAACGCATCGCGATCAGCAGCCAGATCAGCGTGACGATCATGTACACCATCGCCATCGCATCGATCGATTGCGAAGCGCGTACGCCTGCGGCAAACACCGAGTAATACAACGCCACCACCAGCGTCTGGGTATCCGCGCCGGCGGTCAGGAAGGTCAGCTCGAACATCGCAATCGTACGCACCAGCACCAGCAACGAGGCGGCCAGGATGCCCGGCGCCAGCAGCGGCACCAGCACATGGCGGAACATCGTGAAGGTGCGTGCGCCGAACACGCGGGCCGCCGCTTCCAGATTCGGATCGATCTGTTCGATGAACGGTGTCATCACCAGAATCACGAATGGCAGCGCCGGCAACAGGTTGGCGATGATCACGCCGGGCAGGGTGCCGGCCAGGTGCAGTTCGTACATCAGCGTGGCCAGCGGAATACCGTAGGTGATCGGCGGGATCATCAGCGGCAGCAGGAACAGGCCGGTCAGCAGTTTCTTGCCGCGGAAGTTGCGTCGCGCCAGCGTATAAGCTGCCGGCACGCCGATCAGGATAGACAGTACCACCACCGACAGCACCACCTGCATCGTCACCAGCAGCACGTCGCCAAGCTGGAACTCTTGCCAGGCGGCGGAATACCATTCCAGCGTCCAGCCGTTGGGCAGCCAGGTGCCGAGCCAGCGCTTGGCGACCGAATTGGTGGCCACCGAAGCGATCATCAGGCCGACGTTGATCAGGAAGAAGGTCATCAGGCCGACCACCAGTCCGCTCCACGCGCGGCTGCCCCAGTGGGTGCGGCGTTTCGGCGCCGGCTGCCGGGAGATCGATTGCGAAGTCATCATGGGAGAAGTAGTTGTAGCTTGTGTCATGGTTAACCTTTGCCGCCGGTGACCGGCCCGCGATAGAACAGATTGCGCGCGCCGAGCACGATCACTACCACGCCCAGTTGCACCGCACCCATGATCATCGCCACTGCCGATGCCATCGAGTAGTCATAGTTTTCAAACGCCGCTTCATACGCCGCAATCGAAATCACGCGCGTCGCCCCGGCCGGAGAGCCGAGCAGCACCGCCGATGGAAACACCGAGAAGGCCTGCACGAAGGACAGGCAGAACGCCATCGCCAGGCCCGGCAAAATCAACGGCAGGATCACGTAGCGGAACTGATTGAAAGGATTGGCGCCCAGCGTTGCTGCAGCGCGCGGCAGCACCGGATCGATGCCGGTGATGTACGACAGGATCAGCAAAAAGGCGAACGGAAAGCCCGAAATCACCAGCGAAATCACCACGCCTGCATAGTTGTGCGTCAGGCGGATTGCGCCTTCGTAAATGTGCAGGGTCTGCAGGATCTGTGCAAACCAGCCCTTGGGGCCGAAGTAGGTCAGCATGCCTTCGGCGATCAGCACGGTGCCCAGCGTGATCGGAATCACCAGGATGGTGGTGGCGATCTTTTGATACGGTGTCTTGTGGCGCAGGCGATAGGCTACCGGCACTGCGATCAGGATGTTGATCAGTGTGGCCGGCAAGGCCAGCTTGAGCGTCACACCGATGGTCATCCACAGGTTGTCGGTGTTGAAGAACTTGATGTAGTTCGACAGCATGCCGCCTTCGAGCGGCTGGAATGACAAAATCAAGCCGTGGATGAAGGGATAGACGAACACCGCCAGCATGAAGATCACGGCCGGTGCGGCCATCCACATGGCCGGATCGCGCCAGCGTGCGCCGGCAGTTTGCGAGGACGTCAGCATCATGCCACCTGTTCGAAAGGATAGGCCAGCACGCGATCAGCGGGGACCGAGACGCGGATGGTTTCACCGGGCGAGGCCTTGCCTTCGGCACGTACGTACAGGCGCGTGTTGTCTTGCGTACGCAGCATGAACAGCGATTCGCGACCGTAGTACTCCACCGATTCGACGCGTGCGCTGATGCTGTTGCTCGGCGTGCTGCCATCGGCGCAGATGCTGAATTCTTCCGGACGGATCGATACCGCGGCGCGGCCGGTCAGGCGCATCTTGGGGATGCCGACCAGGTTGACGCCGGGACCGGCCAGCGTGACGGTCTGGGCATCCTGTCCGACGACATCCAGCACCAGTTCATTGCGATAACCCATGAAACGCGCCACCGCCAGGTTGGACGGTTGGCCGTAGACTTCCGGCGGCGTGCCGATCTGTTGCACCTTGCCGTCTTTCATGACGACGATGCGGTCGGCCAGCGACAGCGCTTCGTCCTGGTCGTGGGTAACGTAGAGCGTGGTGCGACCCAGTTCGCCGTGGATGCGGCGGATTTCCGAGCGCATTTCCAGGCGCAGTTTGGCATCGAGGTTGGACAACGGCTCATCCATCAGGATCAGCGGCGGCTCGATCACGATGGCGCGGGCGATCGCCACCCGTTGTTGCTGGCCGCCCGACAACTGACCGGGCAGCTTGTTCATGTGTTGCGCCAGTTGCACCAAGTCGAGCGCGCGTTTGACGCGGGTCTGGATTTCGGCCGCAGGCATGCCGCGCATCAACAGGCCGAAGCCGACATTCTTGGCCACCGTCATGTGCGGGAACAGGGCGTAGTTCTGGAACACCATGCCGAAGCCGCGCTGTTCCGGCGGCAGGGTATCGATACGGTGATCGTCAAGATAAATACCGCCGTCCGACAGCGGCAACAGGCCGGCGATGCAGTTCAGCGCGGTCGATTTGCCGCAGCCTGAAGGGCCCAGCAGGGCGATGAATTCGCCGCGCGCAATATCCATTTGCAAACCATCAAGTGCAGCGACTTGCGGCGCTTCGGTCGTTTTTCCAGTGCCGCCAAAGCGACGTGTAACGCGATCCAGTCGCAATGTCTTGAAGTCAGGTTTCATGGTTGCCTCTTATTGATCGTCATGTGCCGGGCGGTGTGGAGTGCATCGTTGCTACCCGGCTTGTCTCTACTTTGCTTTTACCAAACCTGTTCATGATCTGTAGCGGAAGGTCATCAGCCGGTGGCGGCCGGAGTGCAGGAACCGGAATGTACTTAAGTACATGAGGATTCCGAGCACCGCCCGACGCCGGATCATGGCCTCGCAGTAAGATCATGAACAGGTTTTATTTGAACTTCTGTGCGCCTACTTGCTCATCCCAGATGCGGAAAGCTTTCACCATCACCTGCGCGTCCAGCGGTTGCACATGCGGGAACCTGGCGATCCAGTCGGCGTACTCGGCGCGGCCGAATTCCTTCAGCGTGTCCTGGCTGGCTTGCGGCGCCATCGTCACCGGCACGTTCTTGATCGCAGGGCCAGGATAGAAGTAGCCCTTGTCGTAGGTCTGCGCCTGTTGCTTCGGTTGCAGCAGGTAAGCCATCACGTCCAGCACCACGGCTTGCTTGGCGGGCGTCAGACCCTTGGGCACGATCATGTAATGCGTGTCGTTGACCCAGGTCATGTTCTTGAAGGCGCCGACCTTGAACTCCTTCGGCACCACGCCCAGCGCACGCGGGTTGATGTCCCAGCCGGTCACGGTGACGGTCATGTCGCGCGAACCTTCGCCGAGTTCCTTCATCACGGCGCCGGTGCCGCCCGGGTAGTACTCGATGCAGGTGTTCAAGTCTTTCAGGTAAGCCCAGGTCTTGTCCCAGCCCTTGACCGGATCTTTCGGATCCTTGTCGCCGAGCAGGTACGGCAGGCCCATCAGGAAGGTGCGGCCGGGGCCGGAATTGGCCGGGCGCGCATAGATCAGCTTGTTGGGATTGGCTTTGCACCAGGCCAGCAACTCCTGTGGGGTGGTCGGTACTTGCTTGACTTTGTCCGGGTTGTATTCCAGCAGCGGACCGGCCGGCATGAAGGCGACCGCCAGGCCCTGGTTGTGGGCCAGTTCCTGCATCTTCTTCACTTCCGGCAGATAGTTGTCGGTCAGCGGGGTGAATTTGGCAGCGTTTTCCGGCAGCAGGTTGACCCACAGGTTTTGTTCGATGCCGGCCGCCAGGATGTCGGTGCCGCCGAGGACCAGGTCGATGTCGCTGCGCTTGGCGTTCTGCATCGCCTTGAGCTTGCTCGGCAATTCAGGCGCAGGCGCCTTGGTGAAGGTGAACTTGACATTCGGATGCGTGGTCTTGTAAGACTCGATGGCGTCTTGCAACAGCGCCAGCGAACCGGCGACGTCGACCACATTGATGGTGACGGCAGCCTGGCCATACGCCGCAGGGCTGCCCAGCAGCGCGGCAAAGCCGAGGCCGATGGCGGCGGCCATGACGGTGCGACGAGTCGCCTGGTGCAAGGTATTCAAAACCTGTTTCATTGTTGTCTCCTCCTGAAGATGAAATTATTGGGTGTCGGGATAAAGCGGACGTCTTGTGACGCTCTGATGACTCTTCAATCCGTACTTCGTTGATGTAGTTCTCTTTCAAAAAACAGTCACAAACGATAGGCCTGCTTGGCCAGTCGGTATGCCAGGTCATGCGCCAGTTCCACGGCGTCGTCTTCACGCAGGCGGTGCTCGGCCACCAGGCGCGCCAGGTAGGCGCAATCGATGCGACGGCTGACGTCGTGGCGTGCCGGAATCGACAGGAAGGCGCGGGTATCGTCGTTGAAGCCGACGGTGTTGGCGAAGCCGGCGGTCTCGGTCGTCAGTTCGCGGAAACGACGCATGCCTTCCGGGGCGTCGAAGAACCACCAGGCCGGGCCCAGTTTCAATGCCGGATACACGCCGGCCAGCGGCGCCAGCTCGCGCGAATAGCTGGTCTCGTCGAGTGTGAACAAAATAAGAGACAGACGCGCATCGAGGCCGAAGCGATCCAGCAGCGGTTTGAGCGCGCCGACGTATTCGGTCTGCATCGGGATATCGAAGCCCTTGTCGCGACCGAAGCGCGCCAGCATGGCCGGGCTGTGGCTGCGCCACGAGCCGGGATGGATTTGCATCACCAGGCCGTCATCGATGCTCATGGCCGCCATTTCGGTCAGCATCTGGGCACGGAACAATTCGGCTTCGTCGCGGCTGATCTTGCCCGACAGCGCCTTGTCGAACAGCGCCTTGCATTCGGCCAAGGGGAGATCGGCCGTGCGCGCGCTTGGGTGGCCGTGGTCGGTCGAGGTGGCGCCGTGTTCCTTGAAGAAGGCGCGGCGTTGGCGGTGCGCCTTCAGATAGCCTTCCCAGCTGCGGGTGTTTTCGCCGGTCAGCGCACCGAAGCGCTCGACGTTGGCGACGAACCCTTCGAACTCGGGATCCACCACCGGATCGGGACGATAGGCGGTGACCACACGTGGACGGCCTTTGGCGGTTTGCCATGGGTCGTTCTTGAGTTTGCCGTGATGCGCCAGCGCATCCAGCGGCGACTCGGTGGTAGCGATGACTTCGATGTTGAAACGTTCAAACAGCGCGCGCGGCCGGAACGCCGGCGTTTGCAGGCTGGCGTCGATGTGGTCGTAGAGGCGGTCGGCATTGGCGACACCCAAACCTTCTTCGAGGCCGAAGACTTCCTGGAACACATGGTCCAGCCACATGGCCGAAGGCGTGCCGCGAAACAGCGGCCAATGTTTGGCCACCAGGCGCCAGATGCGGCGCGGATCGGTTTCGACGGCGCTGCCGTCACGGGTGGCAATGCCGAGGTCTTCCAGCTTGATGCCCTGACTGAACAGCATGCGGAAAACATAGTGGTCGGGCTGGATCAGCAGCGCCGACGGATCGGGGAAAGCGGCATTGTCGGCAAACCAGCCTGGGTCGGTGTGACCGTGTGGGCTGACGATGGGCGCGTCCTTGATCTCCTTATACAGAGCGCGCGCAATCGCGCGCGTGTCCGGGTCGGCGGGGAACAGTCGGTCTGGGTGCAGCAATGGCATGTCGTCTCCTGATTTCCAAAGGCTTGCGTGTCCGTTCACAGCATCCTGGGCTCTATCGGGTGTTGTTCACCCAGGCCTCTGGCGGATGTCGCGACGGTTTCTCTGTCTGAATCTGGTGTTGCTACTCCGGGTTATGCGGCATATAAGCCTTGCCGCCGCCCCAGCCCCGCGAGAACTCGGTGGTCACGCGTTCCAGGTGGGCATGCATGGCCTGGCGCGCGCCGGCCGGGTCGCGGTCGACGATGGCTTCCAGGATGCGGCGATGGTCAACCAGCGTTTGCTGGCGCAATTCTTCGGTATGGAAATGTTCTTCCATCTTGATCCACAGGCGGCCACGCTGGTCCCACAGGTTTTCGATCACGCTGACCAATGCGCTGTTGCCGGTGGCGCGGGCAATCGACAAATGAAAAGTGCGGTCGGCTTCTTCGTTATTGGGACGGTCGTGATAGAAGCGTTCCATGTCGTTGAGCGCGCGCAGGATGGCGTCCAGCGCGCCATCGGTGGCCATGCGCGCGGCAATCGCGGCGACTTCGCCTTCGATCATGCAGCGCGCCGACAAAATCTCGAACGGACCGGGGCCGATTTCCTGGATCGCCGGCGCCGCGCCTTTTTTCTCGATCACATAAATACCGGAGCCGCCACGCACTTCGATCACGCCGGTCAGTTCCAGCGCGATCAATGCCTCGCGCACCGAAGCGCGGCTCACTTTGAGCTGGCCAGCCAGGTCACGTTCGGAAGGCAGGCGCTCGCCGGCGTCGATTTGCTCATCACGGATATACGCCTGAATGCGATCGGCGACCACGCGGTACAAGCGCGTTTCGGGGGCGCTGAGTTCGGCAAGGGCGGCGACGACTTTGAGCATGGCGGGTTTTGGGGGAGGTCCCTAAAAATTGGTCAGGCCATTCTAAGTTGGCCTGACCAATATTGCAATATGGTCAGGCCGATTTTTTTTGTGGTTTGCCATTCCCAGATAGGGAGTGCCTTCCAGGCCGATATTTGCTTGTTTATGTCGATGGTGAAGTGGTCGACCACTTTTTATTTTAATGGGTGGTCAGTCGTCGGATGACTATATCTGAAGCCGCTTTCGGAGAAAAGAGCAGGGGGCAGATGTTGCACAAACTGTTCCATTTCGACGGCGCTCTTTATGCGTAAATTGTCTATAGACATGCAAAAAAATTAGTTCTCTTTATAACAATGCAGTGCGAATATCGCCATCCATTAGTCGTATTTGTAATAAGAGATTGGCCGCTACAGGCCACGAACCGGTTCTGTTCCGGTGCCAAGAAGAAGGAAGTAACAGCGTGACCGTGCCCATTGCTCTCCCTATTAAAGTCAACAAAGCGCCGTTCCGGGTGTTGCCGGGCTTTCGCCTGTCGCTTGGCTTTACGCTTTTCTATTTGACGCTGATCGTGTTGATCCCCTTGTCGGCGGTCTTCCTCAAAACCTTCACCATGACTTGGGACGCCTTCGTCAGTGCCGTGACCTCGCCGCGCGTGATGGCATCTTATCGCCTGACGTTTGGCGCCTCTTTATTGGCGGCGCTGATCAATGTGATCTTCGGCGGGATCGTGGCCTGGGTGCTGGTGCGTTATAAATTTCCCGGCAAACGCATCATTGATGCACTGGTCGATCTGCCGTTCGCTTTGCCCACCGCAGTGGCCGGTATTGCCCTGACCACGCTGTATTCGCAAAACGGCTGGATCGGCCGCTACCTGGAGCCGCTCGGCATCAAGGTCGCGTTCACGCCGCTGGGCGTGTTGGTGGCGCTGACTTTTATCGGCTTGCCGTTCGTGGTGCGCACCGTGCAACCGGTGTTGGAAGACGCTGAACGTGAACTGGAAGAAGCCGCTGCCAGCCTCGGCGCCTCGCGCCTGCAGACCTTTGCCCGGGTGATTTTCCCCACCGTTTTTCCGGCGCTGCTGACCGGCTTCGCGCTGGCGTTTGCGCGCGCCACCGGCGAGTATGGCTCGGTGGTGTTCATCGCCGGCAACATGCCGATGGTGTCGGAAATCACACCGCTGTTCATCATCACCAAGCTGGAACAATACGACTACACCGGCGCGACCGCGATTGCAGTAGTGATGCTGGTGGTGTCCTTCGCCTTGCTGTTGACCATCAACCTGTTGCAAGCCTGGGTCCGCAAGCGCGGCCAGTCCGAGAAAGTCTGATATGAGCGCCGTCATTACTCCCGGCATTACTGCCGCAGCACCCTTGCGCGGCGAACCGGCCTACGCGCCGGCCGCCACGCTGGAACCGTTGTGGGTGCGTATCGTGCTGATAACAACCGCGTTCGCCTTCCTGACTTTGTTCCTGTTCGTGCCGCTGGTGGCGGTGTTTTACGAGGGTTTGAAAAAAGGCTGGGATGTTTACATCTCGTCGATCATCGAACCGGACGCCTGGTCGGCCATCAAGCTGACCTTGTTGACGGCGGCCATTGCAGTACCGTTGAACCTGGTGTTCGGCGTGGCGGCGGCATGGTCGATTGCCAAGTTCGAATTCCGCGGCAAGAACATCTTGTTGACGCTGATCGATTTGCCGTTCTCGGTGTCGCCGGTGATTTCTGGCCTGATCTATGTGTTGCTGTTCGGCCTGCAAGGTTATTTCGGCCCCTGGCTGCGCGCGCATGACATCAAGATTTTGTTCGCAGTGCCGGGCATCGTGCTGGCAACGGTGTTTGTGACTTTTCCCTTCGTGGCGCGCGAGCTGATTCCGCTGATGCAGTCGCAGGGCAGTGAAGAAGAAGAGGCCGCGCTGGTGCTGGGCGCTTCGGGGTGGAAGACCTTCTGGCACGTGACCTTGCCGAACATCAAATGGGGCCTGTTGTACGGCGTGATCCTGTGCAACGCCCGCGCCATGGGTGAGTTCGGTGCGGTGTCGGTGGTGTCCGGCCATATCCGCGGCGAGACCAACACGATTCCGCTGCAGGTGGAAATTCTCTACAACGAATTCAATATTGTCGGCGCGTTTGCGGTGGCCTCGCTGCTGGCTTTCCTCGCGCTGGTGACGCTGGCGATCAAGAGCTTTATCGAGTGGCGCCTGCATAAGCAGATGACCGCGCAAGTCGCCCATCCCGGCGCAGATCAGGAGTAAATCATGAGCATCGAAGTCAAAGACATCAACAAGCGTTTCGGCAATTTTGTCGCACTCAACAACGTCTCGCTGAATTTTCCCGCGGGCGAACTGACTGCCTTGCTGGGACCGTCCGGCTGTGGCAAGACCACGCTGTTGCGCATCATCGCCGGCCTTGAGTCGCCCGATTCCGGCCAGGTGCTGCTCGATGGCGAAGACGCCTCGGCGCGCCATGTGCGCGAACGCCAGGTCGGTTTCGTGTTCCAGCATTACGCCTTGTTCAAGCACATGACGGTGTTCGAGAACATCGCCTTCGGTTTGCGTGTGAAACCGCGCAACCAGCGCCCGTCGGAAGCGCAGATCCGCGAAAAGGTGACCAACCTGCTGGAGCTGGTGCAGCTCGACTGGCTGGCCGATCGCTATCCGCCGCAACTGTCCGGCGGCCAGCGCCAGCGCATCGCCCTGGCGCGCGCACTGGCGGTGGAGCCGCGCGTGCTGCTGCTGGACGAACCGTTCGGTGCGCTCGACGCCAAAGTGCGCAAGGAATTGCGTCGCTGGCTGCGACGCCTGCATGACGAGTTGCATGTCACCAGCATTTTCGTGACCCATGACCAGGAAGAAGCGCTTGAAGTAGCCGATCAGATCGTACTCATGAACAAGGGCAACGTCGAACAAATCGGCTCGCCCAGCGAGGTCTACAACCAGCCGGCGTCGCCGTTCGTCTATGGCTTCCTCGGCAACGTCAATCTGTTCCACGGTCGTGTGCATGAAGGCGTGCTGGAAGCCGGCGGCGTGACTTTCGACGCGCCCAACCACGCGCAGGCGCAGGACGAGAAGGGCATCGGCTACGTTCGTCCGCACGACCTCGAAGTCGACCGTTATGTGCCCGGTGCGGAAGGCATCGTGGCCCAGCTCAAGCGTTCACATGCGATCGGCCCGCTGGCGCAACTGGAACTGGAGCGCGACGACAACGCCGAGTTGATCGAAGCCGTCATCTCCAATGAACGCTTTGCCCAATTGAATCTGAAGGACGGCGAAACGCTGGTGGTGCGTCCGCGCCGCTTGCATGTGTTCGTCGACAACGCAGCGTCTACCCGCGCTGCGCAGAATAAGGAAGCACGATGAATTTCCAACAATTACGCTCCATCCGGGAAGCCGCGCGCTGCGGCTTCAACCTGACTGAAGTCGCCAATGTCCTGTTCACCTCGCAACCTGGCGTGAGTCGTCAGATCCGTGAGCTCGAAGAAGAACTTGGGGTCGAGATTTTTGAACGTAACGGCAAGCGCCTGATTGGCCTGACCGAGCCCGGCAAGGGCATCCTGCATATCGTTGAACGGCTGTTGCTGGAGGCTGAAAACCTGCGCCAGGCCAGCCAGGAATATGCCGGTGAACAAAGCGGCACGCTGAGCATCGCGACCACCCATACGCAGGCGCGTTATGTGTTGCCGCGCGTGGTGCAAGCTTTCCGTGCGGCGTTTCCGCAAGTGCGCATCGCCTTGCAACAGAGCGCGCCTGAACATATCGCCGAATGGGTGATGTCGGGCAAGGCCGATGTCGGTATTGCGACCGAAGGCCTGAGCCAGTTCAAGGATCTGGTGTCGTTCCCCTGCTATACCTGGCATCACGTGGTGGTGGTGCCGCAGGGGCATCCGCTGCTGGCATTGAAGCATCCAATCACGCTGGAAGAACTGGCGGCGCATTCGCTGATTACTTATGACGTCGGCTTCACCGGTCGCGGTCACATCGACGATGCGTTCCGCAAGGCCGGAATCGAGAAAGATATCGTGTTGACGGCCATGGATTCGGACGTGATCCAGCAATATGTCGCGCTCGGCCTGGGTGTCGGCATCGTGGCGTCGATGGCAATAGATCAGGGCAAGCACCACGGCCTTGAAGCGATAGAAGCCTCGCATCTGTTCGCACCGAACATCACGCGTCTGGCGGTGCGTCGCGGTGCTTACCTGCGCGCCTATACCTACGACTTCATCCTGCAATTTGCGCCGGAACTGAAACGCGCCGACATCGTGGCGGCGTTGAACGAGCCGACTTCGCACTAGATCAAGATCGCTTCAAGCCAGTCGCCTTCGCTGCCTGCAGCCCAGGCGGCTTTTTTCAGGCCGCTGCGATATGGTGGCGCTTTGCCGCGGGCAGGCAGCCGAGTCCTTGCAGCGTTGCGCGCACGGCCTGGTCCAGCGGCGTGTGCGGCTCGCTGCCCAATACCTGCAGCAAGCGGGTATTTTCCATGCGTACCGGCTCTTGCCACAGGTAGCGCATCTCCTTCATTTCCTTGAACAGCGGCACGAACGGCGCAGCCGGCGCCAGCAGCCACCATGGAAAGCTGCGCATCGGCAGCGCCGTATTGCCAACCGCGCGCCGGATGGCGTTGGCCATCTGCATGCCATCGGCATCCCAATGACCGAGCATATGGAAGCGAGCGAAGGGATCCAGTGCTTCTTCGCGTTCTATCAGGCGCATCATGGTCTCGGCCAGGTCGGGCAGGTAAGTCCATTGGTGGCCCAGTCCGGGTTTGCCGGGATTGGTGATCGCCATCGGCATCTTGCCCGGCTTGACCAGGCATTGCGAAAACCAGTTGCTGCCCGCTTGCGGACCGAAGAAGTCGCCGGCCCGCACGATCAGGCTGCGCACGCCATTGTCGGACGCTGCCTGCAGGCGACGCTCCAGCTCGACGCGGATGGCGCCTTTGCGCGTGACCGGGCGTTGCGGCGCATCTTCCTGCAGCAGCGGTCGCGCATCCGGCCCGTAGTTGTAGATCGTGCCCGGCAATACGATGCGCGCACCGACATCCTGGGCGGCGGCGATGCTGTTGTCGATCATCGGCAACACCAGCTCGGCCCAGCGCTGATAGCCCGGCGGATTGACCGCATGCACGATCAGGTCGACGCCGCGTGCAGCCGCCGCGACATCGGCGCGTTGCATGGCGTCGCCTTGTATCCAGTCAAATTTGTCCATGCCCGGACGGGCTGCCATGTTGGCTGCATCGCGATGCAGGGCGCGTACCGTCCAGCCGCGCGCCTGCAGCTTGCGCGCCATTTCACCGCCAATGCCGCCGGTGGCGCCGAGTACCAGTGCGTGTTTGGTGTTGTTCACTGCGTTTTCCATGATGGACTCCGTGATTGAGATTCGATGCAGTCAGTTTCCGGCAAACGGAGATTAAATGGAATTGGTTAAAACAAGTGAGATGCTATACTTATTTGTATGGATAAACAGATCGCCGCCGACCCCGGCTGGGAGCTTTATCGCTCCTTTCTCGCCGTACTGAACGAGGGCTCGCTCTCGGCGGCGGCGCGTTCGCTCGGACTGACGCAGCCGACTATCGGCCGTCATGTCGATGCGCTCGAGCAGGCGGTCGGTTTTGCCTTGTTTACGCGCTCGCAACATGGCTTCATGCCGACCGAAGCCGCGCTCAGTTTGCAGCCTTATGCGCAAAGTCTCGCTTCGACTACCGCTGCCCTGATGCGCGCCGCCTCGGCACATGGCGGCAAGGATGCGGCGGTGCGCGGCACCGTGCGCATCACGGCCAGCGAAGTGGTCGGTGCGGAAATCCTGCCGCCTATCCTGGTCAAGCTCAAGCGCGCGCATCCGGAGCTGGTGATTGAACTGGCGCTGTCGAACCGCGTGGAAGACTTGCTCCGCCGCGAAGCCGACATCGCCGTGCGCATGCTCAGACCGACGCAGGAAGTATTGGTCACGCGCCGCATCGGCGCGATTGAACTGGGCTTTCATGCGCACAAGGACTATCTGGCGCAACGCGGTACGCCGAAGAACATGGATCAATTGCGTGACCATACGCTGATCGGTTTCGATAAGGAAACCGCCTTCGTGCGCAATGCCGCCAAGGACGTGGCGATCATGCGGCGCAATCTGTTTTCCTTGCGTACCGACAGTGATCTGGCGCAACTGGCGATGATCCGTGCCGGTTACGGCATCGGCATGTGCCAGGCGCCGCTGGCCAGGCGCAACGCCGGGTTGGTGCGGCTGTTTCCGCGCCAATTTTCCATGCAACTGGAGACCTGGGTGACGATGCACGAAGACCTGCGCAACAGCGCGCGCGTGAGCGTGAGCTTTGACGCCCTGGTCGCGGGTTTGCAGGAATATATTGCCTCATGAGTAGCGCTGCGCCTGCCAAACGACCGACTTGTACGCGCTGCCTGCGCGCACAGAGCAGCTGCATTTGCGGCTGGATCAGGGCACTGGCGCCGGTGGCGCAGGTGCTGATCTTGCAGCATCCTCTGGAAATCCATCAGGCCAAAGGCAGCGGCCGCTTGCTGCATCTGAGCTTGACCGGCAGCGTGCTGGCGTATGGCGAACAGTTTGATGAAGAGGCCTTGCGGGACTTGCTGTATGCACCGATAGGTGGAGAGGCTGTGGCGCCGGTATTGTTGTATCCGCAGACGCCGGCTATGCCGGTAGTGACGGTAGTGCCGGCAAGCGTGTCGCCCCAGCCTTCGGCGCCGGCACGGCTGCGGTTGGTCGTCCTCGATGCGACCTGGCGCAAGAGTCGCAAGATGCTGCATCTGCATCCCTTGTTGCAGCAACTGCCGCGCTTGCCGCTGATTGATCCGCCGGCTTCGCACTATCGCATCCGCAAGGCGCAGCGCGAGGATCAGTTGTCGACGCTGGAAGCCGCCTGCCATGCGCTGGCGCAACTGGAAGGCAACCAGGCCAAATATCTGCCGTTGCTGCACGCCTTCGACGGCTTTGTGGCGCAGCAAAGTTCTTATATGCCCCCAGGACCTGCTTAGAACGTGTTGACGATCTGTAGCGAGAGGTCGTCAGCCGGTGGCGGCCGGAGCACAGGAACCGGAATGTACTTCGGTACATGAGGATGCCGAGCACCGCCCGACGCCGGATCACGGCCTCGCAGTAAGAGCGCAAACACGTTCTCAGCGATCCTCCAGCGTGATCGGCAGTCCCGACAAGGGTTTGACTTCTTCCAGGCAAATCATCGAGCGCAAGCCGGCCACGCCCGGCACTTGCATCAAACGGTCGGTCAAGAAGTGCGACAGGCTCTTGAGGTCGTGCGAAACCACCTTCAGCAGATAGTCGAAATCGCCCGAAATCGTGTAGCACTCGATGATTTCCGGAAATGCCCGTATCACGCTTTCCACTTCGCGCACTTGTTTGAACTGCGCGCGATCGAGCGACAAGGCCACAAACGCCGTGACGTCGAGCCCGACCGCCGACGGCGCCACCAGCGCCGCGTAGCGTCGGATCACGCCTTGCTCTTCCAATACGCGCACGCGGCGCAGGCATTGCGGTGGCGACAAATGGATGTTTTCCGAGATGTCGACGTTGCTCATGCGACCGTCGTTTTGCAGCAATTCGAGGATTTTGACGTCGAGTTTGTCCATGGAATTTCCTTGTAATGAAATAAAGCTGCATAACTATGTCTTTATTTATAGGATAAAGAAAGCAAATTTCCAATGTTCATCTGTAAAATTTCCTATATCGAAACAGCGACGGCGCATGGCAGGCCGCTCAATATGGTCAAGTACATCGGAACCCGGGAATTGCAGTCTTTTGTTGCCGTCCATTCGGTAGAACGCGTGATCGACGCGTTGGCCGGCTATATCAAGGCAGACTACTTGCGTTGGCAACAGTTCGACAAAACTGCGCGCCTGGCCAGCCACTCGACGGTCGGCGTGATTGAATTGATGCCGATTTCGGATGGCCGCCTGTATTCGTTCAAGTACGTCAACGGCCACCCCAAGAACACCGCCCAGGGCTTGCTGACGGTGACCGCGTTCGGCGTGCTGGCCGATGTCGACAGCGGCTATCCGCGCTTGCTGAGCGAACTGACGCTGACCACGGCGCTGCGTACCGCCGCCACCTCGGTGTTGGCGGCAAAATACATGGCGCGGCGCAACAGCCGCGTGATGGCGTTGATCGGCAATGGTGCACAGAGCGAATTCCAGGCGATTGCCTTTCATTGCCTGCTGGGGATTGACGAGCTGCGGGTATTCGACGTGGATGCGGCGGCGACCGAAAAATTGTGTCGCAACCTGGCGGCTTATCCGGCGCTGCGTATCGTGCGTGCCGGCAGTGCGGGCGAAGCAGTGCGCGGCGCCGATATCGTCACTACCGTGACGGCCGACAAACGCAATGCGGTGATCGTGACGCCGCAGATGGTGGAAGCCGGCATGCATCTCAATGCAGTCGGCGGCGATTGTCCCGGCAAGACTGAGTTGCACCGCGACGTCGTGCAGCAGGCGCGCGTGATCGTCGAATTCGAACCGCAATCGCGCATTGAAGGAGAGTTGCAGCAAATGCCGGCGGACTTCGCCGTGACCGAGTTGTGGCAAATCTTGTCGGGTGCGTCGAACGGCCGCGCGAACGATCAGGAAGTCACGGTATTCGATTCGGTCGGTTTTGCGCTGGAAGATTTTTCGGCCTTGCGCTATCTCGATGAGCAACTGAGTGACGACGAGGCGCAGACCATAGACCTGGTGCCCGAACTGACGGATCCCAAGAATTTATACGGCGTCGCGGTCGGCGGCAGGCCGATACCCGACGTATTACAGGCGGCGCAGACCTTGCTGCACGCCTGATTTTTTGAAGTGCAGGCACTCCAACATAAGGAACATCCATGAAAGAAATCAGACTGATTGGCGCACCCACCGACATCGGCGCCGGTCGTCGCGGCGCATCGATGGGGCCAGAAGCCCTGCGTGTGGCGAATTTGCAGCAGGCCTTGCAACAGCACGGCCTGGATGTGATCGATGGCGGCGACCTCAAGGGGCCGGCCAATCCGCAACAAGGACCGGTTGACGGCTTTCGTCACCTCGAGCAAGTGGAGACCTGGAATCGCCACGTCCATGAAGCCGTGCACAGCACGCTGCAGCAAGGCCAACTGCCGGTCTTGCTGGGCGGGGACCACGCGCTGGCGATCGGCTCGATTGCCGCCGTGGCGCAATATTGCCGCGAGCAGGGTAAAAAACTACTGGTGCTGTGGCTGGATGCGCACGCCGACGCCAACACCAATACCTCGACGCCGACCGGCAATATCCACGGCATGCCGGTGACTTGCCTGCTCGGCATCGGCCCGCAGCAACTGACCAGCATCGGCGGCCAGATCCCGGCACTGGCGCCGGATGCGATACGCCAGATCGGCATCCGCAGCGTCGACCGCGAAGAAAAGCAGCATTTGCATGAGCTCGGCCTGCAGGTCTACGACATGCGCCATATCGACGAGCACGGCATGCGAGTGACGATGCAGCAGGCGCTGGCCGGCATCGATGCCGATACCCACTTGCACGTCAGTTTCGACATCGACTTCCTCGACCCTGCAGTGGCGCCGGGCGTGGGCACGGCGGTGCCGGGCGGCCCGACTTACCGCGAAACCCAGCTGTGCATGGAGATGATTGCCGATACCGGTCGTCTCGCCTCGCTCGACGTGATGGAGCTCAACCCCGCCTGCGACGTGCGCAATCAGACCGCAGAGCTGGTGGTGGAGCTGGTGGAAAGCCTGTTTGGTAAATCAACACTTATTCGATAAAAAAGCGACAATTTGTCGGTTGACGGATCGAGGCATACGCCGGATCATGTCGGGTTTCGCGCGCGGCGCGCAGCAGGCATGCGTTCCGGCGATTTGCGCAAAATGCGAGTCGACAGCCGCAGGGGCGGTGCCTGAGCTTGTCAGCAGTGCGACAGGATTCTATCGTTACAGAGCAGTTTTTTACCGGTGCAACGTTCACCATTAGCCGCACGCTTTATCCACAAAAAGCTTCACTACAGCCTCACCTCAGGGAGAAAAACCATGTCGTTCAAAAAAATCGTCATGCTGGCCAGCAGCGTTCTGGCGCTGACACTGACCGCTACTACGGCAAGCGCCGCCGATCAGACCTATGTGGTCGGCGCCGGCGGCACCTACCGTCCGTTTGAATTCGAAACGCCGAAGAAGGAACTGGTCGGTTTCGACATCGACATCATCAAGGCCATCGCCAAGGCGTCCGGCTTCCAGATCAAGCTGGTCAGCACACCGTGGGAAGGCATCTTCGCCACCCTGGGCCAGGGCGACCGCGACATCATCATCTCCGGCATCACAATCACTGAAAAGCGCGCCCAGATGGTCGACTTTTCGCTGCCTTATTTCCCGGCTGAACAAGTCATCATCACCGGTTCCGGCGCCAAGGTTGCTGCGCTGGCAGACCTGAAGAAGCTGCAAGTCGGCGTAGTCAACTCGACCGCAGGCGACATCGTCGTGTCGGAAGAAATCGGTAAGTCCAATACCGCTATCCATCGTTTCGACAATACGCCGCTGATGCTGGAAGAGTTGTATCGCGGCGGTGTTGATGCGGCCATTGGCGACGTTGGCGTGATCAAGTTCTACATCAAGAGCCATCCCGAGAAGCAATTCAAAGTGGTCAGCGATGCCAAGTTCACACGCCAGTACTTCGGTATCGCCGTCAAGAAGGGCAACAAGGAACTGCAGGACAAGATCAACGCCGGCCTGAAGAAGATCGTTGCCGACGGCACCTACGCCAAGATCTACAAGGAATGGTTCGACGCCAACGTACCGACGCTGCCGCTGCAATAATCGACAATCCGTCCACGTACTTTTTGTTCATGCCCACGTTCTCGTTAAGGACCGTGGGCAGATTTTTACCCGGATTGCATTCATGAATTCTTTCTTTCAATGGGAAATCATCGGCGAGTATCTGCCCCTGTTTGTCGAGGGCACGTGGATGACCATCAAGGTCGCGCTGATTTGCGTGATCTCGGGAACGTGTTGGGGCCTGGCGTTGGGCGTCGGCCGCCTGGCTGAAGCGCGCCACGGTTTCTGGAAATATTTCCTGCGTTATGCGGTGCAGTGGCCGGTACGCTTTTACGTCAGCTTCCTGCGCGGCACGCCTTTGTTCGTGCAGATCCTGCTGATTCACTTTGCGCTGATGCCGTTGCTGATCAATCCCAGCGGCGGCCTGATCCTGAGCGGCGACATCGCGCGTGAAATCCGCTCGCAATACGGCGCGTTTGCATCGGCGGTGTTGGCGATCACGCTCAACTCGGGCGCTTACGTGTCGGAGATTTTCCGCGCCGGCATCCAGTCGATTGACCGTGGCCAAAGCGAAGCGTCGCGCTCGCTCGGCATGAACTATATGAAGACCTTGCGCAGGGTAGTGCTGCCGCAGGCATTCCGCCGTATGCTGCCGCCGCTGGGCAACAATGCCATCGCCATCGTCAAGGATTCCTCGCTGGCTTCAGCCATCGGCCTGGCCGAGCTGGCGTATGCGGCGCGCACGGTGTCGGGCGCCTATGCCCGCTACTGGGAACCCTACCTGACCATTTCGCTGGTCTACTGGGGCATTACCCTGTTGCTGTCGGCGTTCGTCCGGCATCTTGAAATTCGCTATGGCAAAGGTGACGCACGGTGATACACGTTAAACAATTGCAAAAGCAGTTCGGTCAGGCCCATATCCTGCGCGGCATCGACTGTGATATCAACGAGAGTGAAGTGGTCTGCGTGATCGGTCCGTCCGGTTCCGGCAAGAGCACCTTCCTGCGCTGCCTCAATGGCCTGGAAGAGGCTAGCGATGGCGAGATCATCGTCGACGGCGTCAAGGTCAACGATCCCAAGGTCGATCTGAACGCGCTGCGTTCCAGCATGGGCATGGTGTTTCAGCGCTTCAACCTGTTCCCGCACATGTCGGTGCTGGAAAACCTGATCATGGCGCCGATGGAAGTGAAGAAACTGTCGCGCCGTGAAGCCGTGCTGGTGGCAGAGAAGCTGTTGCAGAAAGTCGGCTTGCTGGAAAAGATCGACGCGTTTCCGAATCAGTTGTCGGGCGGCCAGCAGCAGCGTGTGGCGATTGCCCGTGCGCTGGCGATGGAACCGAAAGTGATGCTGTTCGACGAGCCGACGTCGGCACTCGATCCCGAGCTGGTGGGTGAAGTGCTGACGGTGATGAAGACACTGGCCGAAGAGGGCATGACCATGGTGGTGGTGACGCACGAGATGGGATTTGCACGCGAAGTGTCGGATCGTGTGCTGTTCATCGACCAGGGCGTGATCATGGAAGAAGGTCCGCCGCAACAAGTGCTGGGCGAGCCGCGCAATGAACGCACCCGCGATTTTTTGCGTAAAGTGTTGTAACGGGCTATCAACACGCTGTCGTCCTGACGAAAGTCAGGACCCAGCGTCGTCAGTTTTTTAGCACATGCGCTATTGACCAACGTGGTAACGACACTGGGTCCCGATGTACGTCGGGACGACGGATTGAATGATTGAAGTTGTCGCTTTTCATGGGCAATAAAAAAACCTCCATTGCACGCAAATGCAATGGAGGTTTTTTTACGTCTGCGGAGTAATTTAGCGCAAAGCGTCCGCGCATTCCTTGACCAGTGCCGGGCCGCGATAGATCAGGCCAGAATACAACTGTACCAGCGACGCGCCGGCCTGCATCTTGGCCTTGGCGTTGCTGCCGCTGAGGATACCGCCGACGCCGATGATCGGCAGCGCATCGCCAAGCTCGGCCTTGAGCCCGCGTACCACCTGGTTTGACAATTCAAACACCGGCGCGCCCGACAGGCCGCCGGCTTCGTCGCCATATTGCAAGCCTTTGACGGCGTCGCGCGTGATGGTGGTGTTGGTGGCGATGACGCCATCGAGCTTGTGGCGCAATAGCGCGTCGGCGATGTTTTTGATTTGTTCGCTGTCGATGTCCGGCGCAATCTTCAACGCCACCGGTACGTAGCGCTTGTGCTGGTCGGCCAGGCGCAGTTGCGCCTCTTTCAATTGCGACAGCAGGGCGTCGAGTTCGGACGCGCCTTGCAGCTGGCGCAGGTTCTTGGTGTTGGGCGAGGAGATGTTGACGGTCACATAGCTGGCGTAGGGATACACCTTTTCCAGGCAATGCAGGTAATCGTCGGCGGCGCGTTCGATCGGGGTGTCGGCATTTTTGCCGATGTTCAGGCCGAGCACGCCTTGCCTGCTTTGGTAGAAGCGCGAGTCTTGCACATTGGCGACAAACGCGTCGACGCCGCCGTTGTTGAAACCCATGCGGTTGATGATGGCGTGTGCGGCCGGCAGGCGGAACATGCGCGGCTTGGGATTGCCCGGCTGTGCGCGCGGCGTGACCGTGCCGATTTCGATCGAGCCGAAACCGAGCGCTGCCAGGCCATCAATGTAAGAACCATCCTTGTCCAGACCGGCGGCCAGGCCGACCGGATTCGGGAAGTGGATGCCCATGACCGTGCGCGGATCGGCCGCCGGTTTGCTGAGGAAGCTGGTCAGACCGAGCGCAGCGGCGCGGCGCAGGGCCGGCAAAGTCAGGTGGTGGGCTGATTCTGCGTCGAGCGAAAACAGCAGCGGGCGGGCAAGGGCGTAGAGGAATTTATCGGACACGATGAGTCGGCTAGAGGGAAAAGTGCCGCTATTTTAACGTGTCCGGTGCGCTTTCCCGCTGAAAATGGCGGACGGAACAGGGATCCAGCTTTGAATACAGCGCCGCTGGCAAGGAGACGCAACGCCACCAGCGGCGCTGTATGTGAAGCGCTATTCGTGCAGCTCGCTCCAGTTGCCGTCTTGCAAGGCTTCCAGCGGTTTGAAATTGGTCTTGTAGGCCATCTTGGCGCTTTCCTTGATCCAGTAGCCCAGGTAGACATAGGGAATGCCGAGCTGGCGTGCTTGCTCGATTTGCCACAAGACGTTGTAGGTGCCGTAAGACGAGCCTTCGACATCGGGATCGTAGAAGGTGTAGACCGATGACAAACCGTCATCGAGCACGTCAATGATGCTGACCATGCGCAGCGTGCCGTCGGGTTCGCGAAACTCCACCAGGCGCGTGTTGACTTTGCTCTGCAACAGGAATTGCGCGTACTGGTCGCGGCTGTCCTGGTCCATGCCGCCGCCGGCGTGGCGCACCGACTGGTAGCGCAGGTAGAGTTCGTAGTGCTCGTAGGCGTAGGTCAGGTTGGTCACCAGCGTGACGAGCTGCTGGTTTTTGCTCCAGGCGCGGCGCTGGCTACGGTTGGGCACGAATTCGGCAGTTTTGATACGCACCGGCGTGCACGCCTGGCAGCCGTCGCAATAGGGGCGATAGGTAAAAATGCCGCTGCGGCGAAAGCCGGTCTTGACCAGTTCGGAATAGACGTCGGCGTTGATCAGGTGGGAAGGCGTGGCGACTTGCGAACGGGCTTGCTGGTTATCCAGGTAACTACAGGGATAGGGAGCGGTTGCATAAAACTGCAACGTCGAAAACGGCAGGTCTTTAAGATGCGTCATGTGCGTCCTGTTGTGCAGTCACTTGCTGCCGTGCTCGCCGCAATGGTGTCGGTGTAACAAAATCGTCACGATTACCGTTAATTTACACTACTTTTTGCAAGCAGTAACTGAGTCTCCCGAATGGGTTTTTCAGACAACACTCAGGCTTTGGGGAACAGGTCCAGCGGATGCCAGAAGCCGATTTGCGGAGCCTCGATGGCTTGCTGCAAATGCGTCAGGAATTCCTTGCGCGCAATCGGCGCTGCGCCCAGCGAAGCCAGATGCGGGGTTTCCTGCTGGCAGTCGATCATTTGCACGCCATGCTGGCGCAGGAAGTGCACCAGGTAGGCCAGCGCCACTTTGGAGGCGTCGGAGACGCGCGCAAACATCGATTCGCCATAGAACATGTGGCCGATGGAGACGCCGTAGGCGCCGCCGACCAGCTTGCCGTCCAGCCATACTTCCGAAGAATGCGCGTAGCCGGCGCGATGCAGGCCGCAATAGCCGTCGACGATGTCTTTCGAAATCCAGGTGCCGGCGTCGTCCTTGCGCGGCCCGGCGCAGGCGCGCATGACTTCACGGAACGCCGAGTCGAAGCGTATCTCCCAGCGTGCGTCGGTATGGCGGCTGCGTTCAATCTTGCGCAGGGTCTTTCTGAGGCTGTCGGAGATGATGAAGCGGTCGGTGTAGAGCACCATGCGCGGATCAGTGCTCCACCAGAGGATAGGTTGGCCTTCCGAGAACCACGGGAAGATGCCGTGGCGATAGGCGTTGAGCAGGCGTTGCGGCGACAGATCGGCGCCGGCAGCCAGCAAACCGGCCGGCTCGGTGAGCGCCTTGGAGACATCCGGGAAGGGCGAGTCGACATCCAGCCAGGAAATCATGGGTGGTTTTAATCAGCTTGTATCATGCGTTTGCGGATATCTTCGGTGTGCAACCCGAAACCGCCATCGCCGGCCTTGAGTTTGGCGAGATCGGCGAAATAGGCGCGCAGCGTGTATTCGATCGTCGGGAAGGCGATTTCCGCCCACGGAATGTCGGCTTCCTCGAACAGTGCAACTTCCAGGCTTTCGGTGCCGGCGGCGTAGTCGAGGTCGAGCAGTTCAGCCAGGTAGAACAGGTGGACTTGATGCACGTGCGGCACGTTGATCAGCGAGAACAGCGGGCCCAGCTTGATATGGGCGCCGGCTTCTTCTTCCGTTTCGCGTTGCGCGGCATCGGTGGTGGTTTCGCCGTTTTCCATGAAACCGGCCGGCAGCGTCCAATAACCGTGGCGCGGTTCAATCGCGCGGCGGCACAGCAGCACGCGCAATTCCCCATCGCCTTGCCACACGGGAATGGAGCCAACCACCAGTTTCGGATTTTGATAATGAATAGCGCCGCAATTGCCGCAAACGAAACGCGGGCGATTGTCATCGGGAGGAATCTGCAGAGAAACCGGATGCGCGCATTCAGAACAAAATTTCATAGAAGACTGTCGACGTATTTTTGTAGGAATGTCCGACGGCGATCAGGCGCGCCATCGCGTGATAGATGATTCATGGCAAAGTGCGGGTAGAAGTGTATCACTGTCGATAGAACTCATTTCATAAATAGGCGTGAGATGCGTTCTTGCCAGAAAGGGCACTGGCAAGGCGGGCCACGCGCAAGGAGCGCAACGCAGCCGGCGCCCTTTCTGGCAAGAACCCGCGGGGAGCGGCTTGTTTTGGACGAATTGCGGCGTTGCGAAGCAGGGGCAAGACGCCCAGTCTTGACCCTGATTCGCGCCTTGCACTTCATCTCATACAGGACACGCTCGCACTCACGCCTCTTGATGAAAGGGGTTCTAGTAGGGGAGCTCTTTTATCGAATGCGCCGATGCCGGTGATTGCTTGTCGGCGACAGGACATGCGGCGTCGTCGTCGAGAGGGATAAAGGAAAGAATCTGAACTATGTATTTGCATAGTTCCAGGATCTGTCATATAATCTTTTTCTTCAGACGCGGGGTGGAGCAGTCTGGCAGCTCGTCGGGCTCATAACCCGAAGGTCGTAGGTTCAAATCCTGCCCCCGCAACCAAATTGTAAAAACCGTTGAAAGCTTCGGGCTCTCAGCGGTTTTTTGCATTTTACGGCGCGCAAAGTCTGGCGTCTGTTTCGTTTGAATATCAACAAGCATGAAAAAAGCCACGCGAACGTGGCTTTTTTATTTTCTGGCGGCGAAAAATCAGCTGCTGATTTTGCTACCGTCCGCGTTTTGCGCGACGGCGGTGACCGAAGCCGAACTGTTTTGCTTGGTTGCCGTATTGGTGTCGGTTTTGATATCGCCACCGGCGTTCGCCACCAGCTTGGCGAAATCCACCGTCGATGGCTTGCGTTTGGCGGCAGCTTGTTGCTGCGCATGGACAGCTGTCGCTGCGTTGTTGGAAGAAATGGTATTGGTCGTCATGGTAAACACCCCTTTGAAAAAACGAATTCGGTAGTTGATCCAGCGAAGCCAGTATAGGTGAGGAAGACGCCTCGTCTCATGACGTGCGGAAAAACTTACGCAGCTTTACGTTGCTGATGTGGCGGCGTCTTTTCTCTGCCCCCGCCGGAGGAGGGATGTCCGCAGGCGGAAGGCGCCGGCATCAGGGGAAATCGATGACAGCGCGAGCGTGATCCGCCGTCGGCATTTTATGCCTTGTCGGCGTTCGTCGGGAAATCGTCTTCTTCCATGTTTTGGATTTCTTTGTAGGCAGCGTGGGCGGCCTGGCGATAGGCTGGGGAAGCGCGACTGCGTTCATTGGCGGCCGTGACCAGCATGTCCAGATAAACGGCTTGTGCTTCCGCACCATAGGCCGGCGCTGCTTCCGGGGCGCGACGCCGCGCGACATTCGCGATTGCCGACGCCGTCGTTTTTTTCTTGGTTGCCGGCGCAGGCGCGGCGTTGCAGCGGGGGCGGGTCAGCCAGGCTGCCAGGACGGGCAGCAACAGTAAGGGCCAGAGCAGGAAGACGATTTGCATGTCAGTGTCGCGAAAGAGGGGGCAGATGCTTTGCATTGTGGCCATGCGCGGCGTCGCGACCTATAGGAAAAATCTTAAAGTGCTGCCGACAGCCGCAATATTCCTGTGAGAAACTAGGCCGCGTTGCAGATTGCCCAAAAAATAGTCAGGAGAGCTGGATGACGTTGTCGACCTTATTCAAGACGCGTGACCTTGCGCTGTGGTGCTTGCATGCGGCGGGTTTGGCGCTGTTGTTGTGCGCCTGCCAGGCCACGCCCGCGATAGCGCGCGCGGAGCAGCAGCAACTCGATCGTTTGCTGACGCTGATCGATCAGCGCCTGAATGTGGCGGTGATGGTGGCACAGTCGAAATGGAATTCTGGTGCGCCGATCAACGATCCCGTGCGCGAGCAAAAAATACTCGGTGACCTGACGGCGTCGATGAGTGCGGCGAACATACAAGAGAAGCTGTTCATGCGCCGTTTCTTTCAGGCGCAATTCGATGCCGGAAAAATCATCCAGCAGGATCTGCAGACGCAATGGCGCAAGCAGCAGCGCGGCCGCTTTATCGATCCTCCCGACCTGGCACGCGATATCCGGCCCGAGCTGGACCGACTCACGCCTTTGCTGATGGATGCCTTGAAGCAGGCGCTGCCCTTGTTGCGGCAAGCTTCGGCGCGACAGTATCTGCAGCAGCGCAGCCTGGTGCTGGTGCGCGGTGACGTCGACGGCACCGTGCGAAACGAGGCGTTGCGCGTGTTGCTGGAAGCTGCTCGCTGAGCAACTTCATGTGCGCGTCAGCGCTTGCTTTGGCCGGCGCAAGCCTTGCGGCGTGTGGTGAGATCGCTGATGGTGCTGTGCGACACGCAGGTTGAATAGCTTGCGCCATAGGCGGCGAACTCTTGTTGCGCGCTTGCCAGCGGCAAGCTGAGCAGGTGGGTGATGAAGTCCCGGCTGCCGATTTCAAAATGCTGGTAATCGATTGGCTGCTTCCAGTAGCCGCCCCAGATCATGAAGCCGTGCGCGAAGAAGATATCGTGCACGGCTTCGGCCATGCCGGCGCGGAGCGGCGTGCGCGCCAGGTAGTCGCTGCGCGCTGCCGGCGGCAGCACGATGGTGCGGCGCTGGTCATCCTTGCCGATGTAGGGGTTCTGCAGCGGGTTGATATCGATGGCGACGCCATAGGCATGTTTGGACCAGGCGCTGCCGCCGGTCATGGCGCGACCATTGAAGGCCGAACTATTGTTGTCCCGCATCGAGGCTTCGTCATCGCCGCCATAGGTCTCCAGCGGCACGGCCATCTGCAGCGGAAAGCCACGTTCCAGCAAGGCGTCGAAAATCCTCTGTACTTGCGTCGCGACCACGTCCAGCACCACCAGCTTGCCATCGTCATGCATGTGTCCCTGGAAATCGCGATAGCGGAAAGTGACTTGCGCCAGGCGTTCGCATTTGACGGGATTGGTGGTGCTGATGACTTGGTTTTTTTGCATCGTCACACATTGCTGCGGCGTCAGGGAAGTGACGGCCGCATGAACGGACAGCGGTAATAGCAAAGAAGCAAGGGCGGCGGCGAGAAATCTGGATGGTGTTGTCATGCGGGGGATGGTTGAATTGCATCGTCGCGAAAACTTACGCGAAGTAAGGCAATTCTCCTACAAGATGCGACGCTGCGGGCGGGAACAATTGACTCTGAGTGCATCTAAATTTGTGCATGTACGCATTTCATTTATGTTCAATAACTTCTTGGAGGAACTATGTTAGTACGCCACGCAGTGTTAGCTTCAGTCATGTTCACGGCCTTGCTGGCCGGTTGTAACAAGCGCGACGAGGCGCCGGCCGCGCCAGCCGCCAGCGATTCTTCGAGCGCAACCCCGGCTCCAGCCACCCCGACTCCACCGGCAATGACGCCGCCGCCTGCTCCGGCCGCCGACGCCAAGCCGGCCGACGCACCACCGGCAACGCCACCAGCTGACAACGCCACCAATACCGACAAGAAGCCTTGATGCGTCGGTCTTGACAGTTCAGCTGGAAAAACAAAACGCACATGCCGGAGCAATCCGCATGTGCGTTTTCATATTCGGCATAAATATTGGAAGTGTTACGAAGAAATGCGAACTTTGTGCGCGGCAGGGAATCCTAAAAATGGTTGAACTGTTCCTTCAACCTCCCTCTTGAAAGGGAATTTGGCCCGCAGTTTATTGCTGCGGGTCTTTTTTCTTCCTGGATGTGACCAACCGCGTCAATCTGCGGCCTCAGTTAGAACGCGGGCACCAGCGAGCCCTTGAACTCGGCATCAATGAATTTGCGGACTTCGTCCGACTGATAAGCCTTGACCAGTTTCTTGGCCCAAGGCTTGTCTTTGTCTTCGGTACGCGTGACGATCAGGTTGGCGTAGCGACCCTTGGCGTCTTCGACGGCGATGGTATCGCGTTGCAGGGACAGGCCGGCCTTGAAGGCGTAGTCGTTGTTGATCGAGGCCGCCGCCAAGTCATCGAGCGAGCGCGGCAATTGGGCTGCATCCAGCTCCACCAGTTTCAACTTCTTCGGATTCTCGATCACATCGAGCGGTGTCGCATTGACGCCGTTTTCACCGATCCCAGCCTTCAGTTTGATCAGACCGTATTTTTGCAGCAGCAACAGGGCGCGATTGCCATTGGACGGATCGTTCTGTATGCCGATGCTGGCGCCTTGCGGCAACTGGTCTACCGACTTGTACTTCTTGGAATAGATGCCCAGCGGGGCCGTGATGGTCAGGCCGATCGGCGTCAGTTTGTAGCCGCGCGTCTTGATCTGGCTGTCGAGGAAGGGCTTGTGCTGGAAGGCATTGGCGTCGAGGTCGCCGGCGGCCAGCGCTTCATTGGGTTGCAGGTAATCGCTGAAGGTGATGATCTGGATGTCGAGGCCGTCGCGCGCGGCGACCCGTTTCACGACTTCAAAGGTCTGTTCAGCGTTGCCGACCGAAACCCCGACTTTGATCTTGGTCTTGTCTTGTGCAGACAAGGCATTGGCGTTGAGCGCCAGGACGGCGAATAGTATGGAAATCGACCAGCGGCGCATTTTCTCTCCCGGTGTTGTATGCGTAGTTGAGCCAGCAAAGGCAAGGCGGGATGGTCACATATCGCCCAAATCGGGAGAACGAATGATTTCGCATGTCGATATGCGCAATGCGTCGCTATTTGGTATTGCTTTCCACCGCAATGATGGCGCCGAAAGACGGGCCGATATCGGCTTCCAGCGAGGGATAAATGCGCGAAATATTACCATCCAGGTAAAGCGCATCGACGCAGTGCAGCTTGTCGCGCAAAAACTGTGCGAAGTCGTAGAAGGTGATGGGATTGCGCGCCATCGCCAGGATCACTTTCTGTGCCGGATCGATGCACACCGCATTGCGCACGAACAGGTTGATCGAGGCCGGATCGAAGGCCGTATTGATTTCACCGTTGCGCAACATGATGGGACCGGATTGCGTGGCATAGAGGGCGTCCGACAGCCAGCGCGTACGATCGTTGTCGACGCTGGCAGTGTCGACGATCCTGGCCTGTTTTTCTGCCACGATGAACACGCCGTTGGGCTGCAGGTAGAAATTGCCGTAGGCATTCTGGCGCGTGTTCAGTTTGCGCAGCGTGACGCCGTTTTCGATGTATAGGCCGAGTGGACGATGATCTTTGTCATAGATGCCGGCATTGGTGGCACACGTCAGGTCCTTGCCTTGCGGTCTGAGCCAGGCGCGCAGCGCGGAAAAAGTCCCGAACACGGCGCCGTTGCCGTCTTTCCAGTACATGCGCAAGGCGTCCTGTTGCGGATCGATGATGCAGGTGTTGATGCTGACCTGGTTATAGCGGTATTGGCGCAGTTCAGCCGCCGCCGCCGGTGAACCCAACGTCGCGACGGCGCATATCGACAAGCTGGTCAAGAGCAGGGTGCGGACGATCTGGCGAAAAGACGGGAGCATGCGGGAGGCGGGTGAAAGCGTTTGTAAATAACGGCAAAGAAGCTTAAAGAAAGCGGGGTTGTTGTCGAAAAGAACGGGCATTAATTTAACATCCAGCTTGGTAGTATGCTCTATCCGCATCATGAGCAAACATTGTATTCGGCAAAGATGCCGCGCGACCAGCTATCTCGCTGTCGATCGCGGAAAATAATGTCGATGGGGCGGTCGCCTTGCAAGGAGGCCGCGCCGGTCAACAGAAAGTTGAAATCGATAGAGTCCCAGGGCGCGCAATTCAAGAAGTTCGATGACGTCTATGCCGCGCTGATTTCAGAGCCGGAAGAGAAGATCATCTATCCTGAATTCAAGAAAAACCTCGCGGCCTCTTTCGCGGAAAACAAGAAAATCCTGATGCGCGCACACAGCGGCCTCAATGACGAAGCACGCCTGTTGATACGCGGCGATTCGACCAAGTTGTACCTGGCCATGAGTGGGCAGTTCTGACGTTCACCGCATGATGTGAGACGGATTCGAGACGCCGCCCTGGATGAGCCCCAGGGCGGCGTTTTTTATACCGCGACGCCCCGAAAATGGCCTCTGCGGCGCTCTCCAGCTGCAGTGCAACAAGCGTGTATTTGGAAATATTGCGATATTTTTTTTGTTTTTTGAATGAAAAATGTATGGAATATTCTCTGGATGCGCAAAAAGCGCGAATTCCTCTGTCTCGCCATAAAAAAAGCTGCCATATATGACGGAAATGTTACACTCCTGCCCCATGGCGCCAGCATCGGTAACGATGAGGCGTCTTGTTCATAAAACGTCTGCTCAACGTGGTTGTGAGCCAATGCTCATGACGTACAAATAAATTGGAGAACATTCAATGAAATCCGTATTTCTTTTGAACCGCCGTCTGACAAAAATCGCCCTGGCCGTTGGTGTCCTTGCATCCGCAGTTTCTTTCGCCGGCGCAGCCCAGGCAGAGACCGTGAAGATTGCAATCGCCGGTCCGATGACTGGCGCCGTGGCCCAGTATGGCGACATGGTCAAAGCCGGTGCGCTGACCGCGATCGAACAAATCAATGCAGCCGGTGGCGCTGGCGGCAACAAGTTTGAAGCAGTGCTGATGGACGATGCCTGTGAGCCGAAACAAGCCGTGGCGGTGGCCAACAAGATCGTCAGCCAAGGCATCAAATTCGTGATCGGTCATGTCTGCTCGGGTTCGACTATTCCCGCATCCGACATCTATGAAAACGAAGGCGTCGTGATGATCACGCCGTCGGCAACTGCACCTCAGTTGACTGAAGCCAAGCCGCACAAATACATCTTCCGCACCATCGGTCGCGACGACCAGCAGGGTCCTGCCGCCGCCAAGTACGTGGTGGAAAAACTGAAGCCCAAGAAGGCGGCCATCCTGCACGACAAGCAATCCTACGGTCAGGGCGTGGCGACTTCGGTCAAGGCCGGCCTGGATGCAGCAAAGATTCCCGTGGTGGTGTTTGAAGGCGTGAACGCCGGCGACAGCGATTACTCCGCCGTCATCACCAAGCTGAAATCGCAAGGCGTGGACTTCGTCTACTTCGGCGGCTATCACCCGGAAATGGGCCTGATCATGCGTCAGGCGCGCGAACAAGGCGTCAAGGCCGTGTTCATGGGTCCTGAAGGCGTCGGCAACAAGGACATCACGGCCATCGCCGGTCCTGCTTCCGAAGGCATGCTGGTGACCTTGCCGGCCGACTTTGCTGCCGATCCTGCCAATGCTGCGCTGGTCAAGGCTTTCGCGGCACAAAAGCGCGATCCTAACGGCCCGTTCCAGATGCCTGCTTACTCGGGCGTGAAGGTGATTGCCGACGCCATCGCCGGTTCCAAATCGACCGATCCGACCAAAGTTGCCGCGTACATCCACGCCAATTCCTTCAAGACACCGATCGGCACTGTGGAATACGACAAGAAGGGCGACCTGAAGTCGTTCAAGTTCGTCGTGTTCACCTGGCACAAAGACGCAACGAAGACTGAAGCCAAGTAATTTTTTCATCGGCTTGCAATCGTCGTCCTCACTGACGTCCCATGCAAATGCCCCATTGCGGTAAGAATGGGGCATTTGCACATCTATATTTGCCAGGTTTCCTATGAATGAACTGCTCCCACAACTGACCCAGCAGCTCGTCAACGGGCTGAGTCTGGGGGCGATCTATGCATTGATCGCCATCGGTTACACCATGGTCTACGGCATCATCGGCATGATCAATTTCGCGCACGGCGAAATTTACATGATCGGTTCCTATGTCGGCCTGGTGACGCTCACCGCCATCGGTGTGCAAGCCGGTTATCCCTTGCCCTTGCTGCTCGGCGCCGCCTTGATCGTGGCGGTCATGGTGACCGGCTTGTACGGCTGGACCGTCGAGCGGGTCGCTTATCGGCCGCTGCGCGGCGGCCCACGCCTGGTGCCGCTGATCTCGGCCATCGGCATGTCGATCTTCCTGCAGAACTATGTACAGATCGGCCAGGGTTCGCGCGACATGTCGGTGCCGGTGCTGATTTCCGGCGCCATCGAATTCCAGATGGGCAGCGATTTCACCGTGACGATTCCGTACTCGCGCATGATCATCGTTGGCGTTACCTTGTTGCTGATGGTGTGCCTGACGCTGTTCATCGCACGCTCGCGCATGGGTCGTGCCTGCCGCGCCTGTGCGGAAGACATGGGCATGGCTAATCTGCTCGGCATCGATACCAACCGCGTGATTTCCTTCACCTTTGTGCTGGGTGCGATGCTGGCGGCGGTCGGCGGCGTGCTGATTGCGCTGACCATCGGCAAGCTCAATCCCTACATCGGTTTCATCGCCGGCATCAAGGCATTTACCGCAGCGGTGCTGGGCGGCATCGGCAGCATTCCCGGCGCCATGCTGGGCGGCGTCTTGCTGGGCCTGGCCGAAACGTTTGCGGCGGGCTATCTGCCGGCGGAATACAAGGACGTGGTGTCGTTCGCGTTGCTGGTCCTGATCCTCTTGTTCCGTCCCACAGGTTTGCTGGGCAAGCCGGACGTGGAGAAAGTCTGATGCCTACTACCTTCAAAAACGCCGTGGCGGCGGCGATCCTGACCGCCATTCTGACCACGCCGCTGCTCGGCCTGCAATTGCAGCTGGAAGGCTATCGCGTGGTGTTGCAGGCGCACTGGACGCCGGTGCTGATCGCGGTGCTGGCGGTGTTCGTATTCCAGCTGATCAAACCAGTGCTGACGCGCAGCACCAAGCGCATCCGTTTGCCGGCGCTGCCCAAGTTGCAGCCGCGCCAGCAGCGTTACGCCTTGCTGATCCTGTTTGCGATTGCGCTGGTGTGGCCGTTCTTCGGTTCGCGCGGCAACGTTGACGTGGTGACGCTGGCGCTGATCTATGTGATCCTCGGGCTCGGCCTGAATATCGTGGTCGGCTTTGCCGGCTTGCTCGATCTGGGCTACGTCGGTTTCTACGCAGTCGGCGGGTATACCTATGCCTTGCTGAACCAGTACTTCGGCTTGACGTTCTGGGAGTGCCTGCCGATTGCCGCCGGCATGTCGGCTTTGTTCGGCTTCATCCTCGGTTTCCCGGTGCTGCGCCTGCGCGGCGACTACCTGGCGATTGTGACCTTGGGCTTCGGTGAAATCATCCGCCTGCTGCTCAACAACCTGACCTCGCTGACCGGCGGCCCGGATGGCGTCTCGGGTATTCCGAAGCCGAGCGTGTTCGGCATCGAAATGGCGCGCAGCGCCAGTGTCGAGGGCGGCACGACTTTCCATGAAATGCTGGGCCTGACTTATCAGGGCGGCCACATGGTGATCTACCTGTACTTCGTCGCCTTGTTGCTGGTCTTGTTCACTTACTTCGTCACCGGCCGTTTGATCCGCATGCCGATGGGACGCGCCTGGGAAGCCTTGCGCGACGACGAAATCGCCTGCCGTTCGCTGGGCATCAACCCGACCAAGATCAAGCTCTCGGCATTTACGCTGGGCGCGGCGTTTGCCGGTTTGGCCGGCAGCTTCTTCGCGGCGCGCCAGGGTCTGGTGAATCCGGAATCGTTTACCTTCATCGAGTCGGCGCTGATCCTGGCCATCGTCGTGCTGGGCGGCATGGGTTCGCAACTGGGCGTGATCCTGGCGGCGATCTTGTTGACCATCCTGCCGGAAGTGGCGCGTAGCTTTGCCGAGTACCGCATGCTGATTTTCGGCCTGGTGATGGTGTTGATGATGATGTGGCGTCCGCAGGGCTTGTTGCCGGCGACGCGTCCGCACGTGGAGCTGCCACGATGACGACGATGACAAACAATACGACGTTGCTGGAAGTTGCCGACTTGTCGATGCGCTTCGGCGGTTTGCTGGCGGTCGACAGCGTCTCGCTGGCAGTGATGGACAAGGAAGTGTTCGCCATCATCGGTCCCAACGGCGCCGGCAAGACCACCGTGTTCAACTGCATCAGTGGTTTCTATCAGCCCACGACCGGCGAGATCAGCCTGGGCGGCGCATCGATTGCACGCAAGCCCAGCCATGTCGTCGCGCAGCAAGGGCTGGTGCGCACCTTCCAAAATATTCGCTTGTTCAAGACCCTGACCGTGGTGGAAAACCTGTTGGTGGCCCAGCACAATCAGATCAACAACAACCTGGTGTCGGGTTTGCTCAAGCTGCCCGGCTATCGTCGCGCCGAGAAGGCAGCGCTCGACCGCGCCGCTTACTGGCTCGATCAGCTCGGCCTGACTGCGCTGGCCAATCGCGAAGCGGGCACCTTGTCGTACGGCTTGCAACGGCGCGTCGAAATCGCGCGTTGCATGATCACCAAGCCGCGCCTGTTGTTGCTTGATGAACCGGCCGCCGGCCTCAATCCGCAAGAGAAGCAGGAGCTGCAGCAACTGATCGACACGCTGCGCCGCGAGCATGGCGTCGCCGTGTTGCTGATCGAGCATGACATGAGCCTGATCATGGGCATCTCCGACCGCATTCTGGTGATGGAACACGGCAAGCCCATCGTCACCGGCACGCCCGACCAGGTGCGCAATGACGAGCGCGTGATCAAAGCTTACCTGGGAGAAGAATGATGTTGCAGTTTGAACAGGTACATACCCATTACGGCGCCATCGAAGCGCTGCATGGCGTCTCGCTCAATGTGGAAAAGGGGGAGATCGTCACGCTGATCGGCGCCAACGGCGCCGGCAAGACCACCTTGCTGATGACCCTGTGCGGCAAGCCGCGCGCCTCCGGCGGCAAGATCATCTTTGAAGGCCAGGACATTACGCAACGCTCCACACATGAAATCATGCGCATGGGCATGGCGATTTCGCCGGAAGGCCGACGCGTTTTTCCCAGCCTGACCGTGCTTGAAAACCTCAAGATGGGCGCCTTCTTTGCCAAGAACGAGGAGATCGAAGCGGGCGTGCAACATGTGTTCGGCTTGTTCCCGCGCCTGAAGGAGCGCGCCCATCAGCGTGCCGGCACCATGTCCGGCGGCGAGCAGCAAATGCTGGCCATCGGCCGCGCGCTGATGAGCAAGCCGCGTTTGCTGCTGCTCGATGAGCCGACCTTGGGCCTGGCGCCGCTGGTGATTGCGCAGATCTTCGAGATCATCCGCACGATACGCAACGAAGGCGTGACGGTGTTCCTCGTCGAGCAAAACGCCAACAAGGCGCTCGGTGTTGCCGATCGCGGCTACGTACTGGAAAACGGTCACGTGGTGCTGGCCGACACCGGCGCCAATCTGTTGGCCAATGACGCCGTGCGCAAGGCTTACCTCGGACACGCCTGAGGCCGAACCTGAAGCTACATTTACCGGCTAAGCCTTGGTTTGCACTCGCGGCTTGGCTGGCGTGGCCGCGGGCTTGCCTTGACGGGTATAGGCATCGGGTGTGGGCTTGGTCGCCGCTGTGGCCGTAGTGGCGGCAGGGGTTTTTTCAGGAGGCTTGGCGATGAGCGGTCTGGCAATGACTGGTTTGACGATCCTGCGTTCGGCTACCGCCAACTGGGCCTTCAGTGTCTTGAGTTTGACCGCAATCTGGTCGCGCAACATTCGGGCTCTGGGCGGTGATACGCCTCTTTGTGTGCTGAGTCCTCTGGCGTAGTCTTCGAGTCTGGCGATCTCGCCCTTGAGATACTGCGGCGTACTTCGTTCTTTGGCAATTTTCATCGCCTGGTCGCGTTCGGCTTTGGAGGGGGTAAACGTCTTGGGCTTGGAAGCTTTGGAAAACGTAACGTACATGACGACTCCGTGTGACGAGTGAAGATACTTGCAGTATCGACATCACATTTCGCGGATCGGAGCGCGTTTCCCCGAAACTCCGACATAATCGGATTTTTACCAATCAAAAATTGAATTAATTTGATAATAGGTGGCCAGGCATGTATCTCCCCAAGCACTTTGAAGAAACCGATCTCCTGACCTTGCATCGTCTGATGCAGGCGCACCCGCTATCGACGCTGGTGACGCATGGTGCAGACGGCTTGAACGCGGATCATATTCCGCTGCTGGTCTCGGTAAATGAGGCGGGGCAGACTGTGCTGCGCGGTCATGTCGCGCGCGCCAATACGATGTGGAAAGAGTATCGTCAGGATGTCGATGCGCTGATCGTCTTCCAGGGCGCCGACAGTTACATCACGCCGTCCTGGTATCCGACCAAGAAGGAAGCCGGCAAGGCGGTGCCGACCTGGAATTACGCGGTGGTGCACGCGTCCGGTCCGCTACGGATCATGGACGACGCGCAGTGGTTGCGCGAGCAACTGACGGTATTGACGGCAACGCATGAAGCGAGCATGCCGCAGCCGTGGTCTATCGAGGACGCGCCGGCCGATTACATTGAGAAGATGCTGGCGGCGATTGTCGGCATTGAGATCGTCGTGACAAAGCTGAGCGGGAAATGGAAGATCAGCCAGAACCAGCCGGTACCGAATCGCGAAGGCGTCATTGAAGGTTTGCGCAGCCTCGGGCAACCCGACGCGAACGCGATGGCGGCGCTGGTGGCGTTAAAAAAATAGGCGGAAGAAGTGCCGTCTGATCAGACGGTACAGGTAACGGTGGACAGCACCACACTCAGGTAGCTGTCGGCGCGATTGCGCGAGCGCGCCTTTTCTTTTTCGAGCTGAAAAATTTCTTGGTAAAGCGCCTGGATACGCTGGCGCAGCTGTTTCAGGTCTTGCTCGGAGATCGAACTCAGCAGGGTTTGCGATTGCTGTTGCAGTTCGCGAATCTGGCGCGTCAACTGCTGGATGCGCTCGGAAATGTCTTGCACCACGGCGGAGGCGGCGTGGGCGGCGTATTTTCCGAATTGAGCGCTGGCAGGCATGGTGTTCCCTCGCAGAAGTAGTACTTCCTTTTACGACTGCAATGCGGATTTCTTGAGGGCAAGGCAAAAATAAGGCGGCGCACCGAACCAGCCGGAGCGCCGCCATGGCATTGCCTTTTAAGCAACTGATCGCGGCTCGGGCCGCGTCAATCAGATCACGCCGCGGCGGATCTGGTCCAGCTCGATCGACTCGAACAAGGCCTTGAAGTTGCCCTCGCCAAAACCATCATTGCCCTTGCGCTGGATGATCTCGAAGAAGATTGGTCCGATCAGCGTCTGCGTGAAGATTTGCAGCAACAGGCCCTGGCCTTCGGTGGGCGCGCCGTCGATCAAGATCTTCAGTTCGCGCAGCGTCGCCAGGTCTTCCTGGTGGCCGGGGATGCGACGTTCGACTAGGTCGTAATAGGTGTTGATGGTGTCTTGCAGCGGCACCTTGCGCTGATACAGCGTGCGTACGGTCCGGTAGATGTCGTCGGTACCTAGCGCGATGTGCTGGATGCCTTCGCCGTTGTACTGCTTGATGAATTCTTCGATCTGCGACTTGTCGTCGGCGCTTTCGTTGATCGGGATGCGGATCTTGCCGCAGGGGCTGGTCATGGCGCGCGACTTCAGGCCGGTCAACTTGCCTTCGATGTCGAAATACTTGATCTCGCGGAAGTTGAACAAGCGCTCATAAAACGAAGACCAGGTATCCATCGCACCGCGCACCACGTTGTGGGTCAGGTGATCAATGTAAGTCAGGCCGACGCCAACCGGATGGCGCTCGAGGTTGGGGAAGAATTCAAAGTCGATGTCGTAGATCGAGCCGCGCTCGCCGTAGCGGTCCACCAGATACAGCAGCGAGCCGCCGATGCCCTTGATGGCAGGGATGTTGAGCTCCATCGGGCCGAGCTTGGCCGGCACGCCCTCGGCGCCCAGTTCCAGCGCGCGCTTGTAGACGGCGGCAGCGTCCTTGACGCGGAAGGCCATGGCGTTGACGGAAGCCCCGTGCACCTTGGCGAATTCGGTGGCATTGCTGTCCGGTTCGGCGTTGATGATGAAATTGATCTGGCCCTGGCGATACAGGGTGACGTTCTTGGAGCGATGGCGCGCCACTGCAGCAAAGCCCATCGCTTCCAGCACGCCGGCAATCGGTAGCGGGTCGAGCGCCGCGTATTCGACGAATTCGAAACCGTCGGTACCCATGGGGTTGTCAAACAAGTCGGTGGCGCTGCGGGTGGACGAACTGTGCGTGGTTTGGCCCATCATGGTCTCCTGGTGGCGGGAGCGGGCAGTGGCCTCGTGAACCCCTTGCGCGCGCTCCGTGCTGGGTGGTGTATGAGCTTAGTTTATTGCATGGATAGCGCAAATTGTGATTGATATTTCTATATTCTCCGCGGTATCATGCACAAATTATTCAAAATTTGGCATAAAAGAGGGCGATATGAGCACGATCACCGTAGACCGCTTTGACCTGGCCTTGTTGGCGGAGCTGCAGCGCGATGGCCACATCACCAATAGCGCCCTCGGCCAGAAAGTGCATCTGTCGACATCGCAGATCAGTCGCCGTGTGCAGCGCCTGGAAGAGGCGCATGTCATCGAGCGCTATACCGCGGTGCTGGATCCGGCCGTGGTCGGCCTCGGCGTCACCGCCTTTACCAATGTCACTTTGGACCGCCAGGGCGAAACCCGCGGCGACCAGTTCGAAAAAGCGGTGCAGGGCATGCCGGAGATCATGGAGTGTTTTTCCATCACCGGCGAAGCGGATTATATCCTGCGCATCGTCGCGCCCGATCTGGCAGCGTTTTCCGAATTCATGATGACACAATTGCTACGCCTGCCGGGCGTGACCAACGTCAAATCCAACATCACCATGAAGCAGGTCAAACACTCCCATGAACTGCCGCTGGACCACGTCACACAGCCGGCACAAAGCCGCCAGCGCATCAAGTTTTCATCCTGATCTGATCCGCCTGATTTGAAAGCAAGACCCGGAGTGTAAGGCTCCGGCGCGCTTCCTATACTGCGATGACCGTGTAACCAAAAGGTGTCATCATGTTCAGTATGAATACCCGCAAGTCCATTTCCACCGCCGCTGTTGCGACGATCGCTGGCAGCCTCGACGAGCAGCGCTGGCAGGCCGTCACGCAGCGCGACAAGGCTGCCGACGGCCGTTTCTTTTACGCTGTGCGCACCACGGGCGTGTATTGCCGGCCATCGTGTCCGTCGCGCCAGGCGCGCCGTGAAAACGTCGCCTTTTACGACAGCGGCGCGCAAGCCGAGCAGGCCGGATTTCGCGCCTGCAAGCGTTGCAAGCCGGACCAGGCCGCGCTGGCGGAACGTCAGGCGCAAGCCATTGCCGCGGCATGCCGCGCCATCGAACAGGCGGAGGACTTGCCCTCGCTGGACGCGCTGGCGCAGATCGCCGGCATGAGCCGCTTCCACTTTCATCGTCTCTTCAAGGAAAAAACCGGTGTCACGCCCAAAGCATATGCTGTGGCGCATCGGGCCCAGCGTCTGCGCGCCGGGCTGGCACATAGCGACAGCGTCACCCACGCCATGTACGACGCCGGCTTCAATTCCAGCGGCCGCTTCTACGCCGAATCGAGCGGCCGCCTCGGCATGACACCGAGCGCTTTTCGCGCCGGCGGCAGCGGCGCTTTGATTCGTTTCGCGGTGGCGCAATGCTGGCTGGGCGCGATACTCGTGGCGACCACGGCGAAAGGCGTGTGCGCGATCACCTTGGGCGATGATCCGGATCAATTGGTGCGCGACTTGCAGGACCAGTTTCCGCAGGCCGAGCTGATTGGCGGCGATGCCGAATTTGAACAGCTGATCGCCAACGTGATCGGCTTCATCGAAGCGCCGCAAGGCGATCTCAACCTGCCGCTCGACGTGCGCGGCACCGCTTTCCAGCAACGGGTATGGCAAGCGCTGCGCGAGATCCCTGCGGGCACGCGTGTGACGTATTCCGACATCGCCGAACGCATCGGCAAGCCATCCGCAGTGCGCGCCGTGGCCAGCGCCTGCGCGTGCAACGCGATTGCGGTACTGATTCCTTGTCACCGGGTGGTGCGCATGGACGGCAGCTTGTCCGGCTATCGCTGGGGTGTGGAGCGCAAGAAGGCCTTGCTGGAAAGGGAAGGCGAAGCGTGATGTGGGCAAGGTCATGAACGGTGATCTGTTCGCCAGCTTGCGCGTGGTCGCGACGCAGCCCATCGTCGACGGCGCCGTCTGGCTGCGCGCCTTCGCGGATGAGCAGGCGCCGGCCCTGTTGCTGGCCATCGAACAGGTGACTGCGCAGGCGCCGTTGCGGCAAATGCAGACGCCGGGCGGCTATACCATGTCGGTGGCGATGAGCAATTGCGGCGAGTTCGGCTGGGTCACGGACCGGCGCGGCTATCGCTATCAGCGCGAAGATCCGCTGTCGCAACGGCCATGGCCGGCGATGCCGCCCGTGTTTGCCGCCTTGGCGGTGCAGGCAGCTACGGCGGCCGGCTTTCATGATTTCGAGCCCGATGCCTGCCTGATCAATCGCTACGTGCCGGGCGCGCGCATGTCGCTGCACCAGGACAAGAACGAGCGCGACATGGCGCAGCCTATCGTGTCGGTATCCCTGGGTTTGCCGGCGACGTTTTTGTTCGGCGATGCTGCGCGGGCCGACAAGCCGCTGCGCATGCGCCTGGAAAGCGGTGATGTGGTGGTGTGGGGCGGCCCGGCGCGCTTGCGCTTTCATGGCGTCGACACGCTCGCGGAGGGGACACATGAACTGACCGGCAGTTGCCGTTACAACCTCACTTTCCGCAAGGCCGTTTGAGTTCCATGTCGCGTGCGCCATTGCGGCTTGTTCCAGCGTGTCGACCCAAAATGGGGCGCAAAAAGACAAACCGGGGCTGAAGGTCTAAAATTCCGGGTTTCCCATACAAATAATAGACAGGCCATCATGGAGACAGCGCTCAACCCGCCCGAAATGCCGCAGGCAAGCGAGAAGCAGGCAGCAGAAAAAACCGGTTTCCGCGTCCTCGGCGCGATCAGTTTTTCGCACTTCCTCAATGACATGATCCAATCGCTGCTGCTGGCAATTTATCCGCTGTTGAAGGGCAACTTCCATTTGAGCTTTGCGCAGATAGGCCTGATCACGCTGACCTTCCAGGTGACCGCCTCGCTGCTGCAACCGCTGGTCGGCCTGTACACCGACAAACACCCCAAGCCGTATTCGCTGGCCATCGGCATGGGCTCGACCTTGTGCGGCCTGTTGCTGTTGTCGGTGGCGCCCAATTTTGGCGTGCTGCTGGTGGCGGCGGCGCTGGTCGGCACCGGCTCCTCGGTATTCCATCCGGAAGCGTCGCGCGTGGCGCGCATGGCATCGGGCGGCCGCCACGGCCTGGCGCAGTCCTTGTTCCAGGTGGGCGGCAATGCCGGTAGCGCCATGGGGCCCTTGCTGGCGGCGTGGATCATCATCCCGGGCGGCCAGCGCAGCATCGCGTGGTTCACCATCGCGGCGCTGATTGCCATCGTCGTATTGCGCCAGATCGGTCATTGGTACCAGCGCCAGCAACTGGCCGGCAAGACCAAGCCGAAGAAGAAGTCGGCCGGTCATCTCCCACTGCCGCGCAAGCAAGTGATCCAGGCGGTCAGCATCCTGTTGTTGCTGATCTTTTCCAAGTACTTCTACATGGCCAGCCTGTCGAGCTACTTCACGTTCTATCTGATCAGCAAGTTCCAGCTATCGGTGCAGGACGCGCAGATCCACTTGTTCGTGTTCCTGTTTGCGGTGGCCATCGGCACGGTGCTGGGCGGCCCGATCGGCGACCGTGTCGGCCGCAAGCTGGTGATCTGGGTCTCGATCCTGGGCGTGGCACCGTTCACGCTGATGCTGCCGTATGCCAACCTGTTCTGGACCGGCATCCTGACCGTGATCATCGGCATGATCCTGGCGTCGGCCTTCTCGGCGATCCTGGTGTTCGCACAAGAACTGATGCCGGGCAAGGTCGGCACCGTCTCGGGCCTGTTCTTCGGCTTTGCCTTCGGCATGGGCGGCATTGGCGCGGCGCTGCTGGGCAAGCTGGCCGACGTGACGGACATCTTCTTCGTCTACCAGGTTTGCGCCTTCTTGCCGCTGATCGGTTTGCTGGCGGCCTTCCTGCCTAAACTGGAGAAGGCGCCGGTGACTGCCACGGCCTAGCGTTCCATCGTTGTCGGCATGATCGAATCGGCTTTCTGCCCGGGTGGAAAGCCGATTTTTTTCGTGCCTGCTCAAGCCTTCTTGGGCCTCGTCGCTGTTTGCTCCTGCTGCAAGCGCTGTTGCAGCAGCGCCAGCACCGCAGCTTCTTCGGGACTCAAGGCGTGGATATCGTGGATCAGATTGTCGCGCACCTGCTGCTTGAGCCGGCCGGCCGTCACGCCGTCGAGATAGGCGACAAGCACGTCCGGATGGACGTAACACTTGCGGCAAATGGTGGGCGTATTGCCGAGCTTCTTGGCGACATGTTCGATCGCCTGCACGATGTTTTTCTTGGCTTGCGCCTGCGAGTCGAATTGCTGGAACTCGTCCAGCGCCAACGCCGCCAGTACGGTGCCGGCCCAGGTGCGGAAATCCTTGGCGGTGTAGTCCTCGCCGGTGATTTCATGCAGGTAGTCGTTGACGTCGCTGGAGCCTATCGTATGGGTGTCGCCGGCAGCGTCGACGTATTGGAACAAATCCTGTCCGGGCAGATCGAGCAGCTTGCGCACGATGCGCACCATGTAGGGGTCGTGCAGCTTGATGGTGTGCTGCACACCGCTCTTGCCGCGGAAATGGAATTTGATGTCGGCGCCGTCGACATTGACATGGCGATTGCGCAGCGTGGTCATGCCGAAGGATTGATTGTTGCGTGCGTACTCGTCATTGCCCACGCGCATCAGTGTGGCCTGCAGGAGGTAGATCACGGTCGCCAGCACTTTTTGCTTGCTCAGGCCAGGCTTCTTGAGATCGTGTTCCAGGCATTTGCGTACTTGCGGCAGCGCCTTGGCGAAGCTGATCATGCGCTGATACTTGACCTCGTCGCGCACGATGCGCCAGTGTGCGTGATAGCGGTATTGCTTGCGCAGGCGGGCATCGCGGCCGGTGGCCTGGATATGTCCGTTGGACCACGGACATATCCACACATCTTCCCAGGCCGGCGGGATCGCCAGCGCCTTGATGCGGGCCAGGGTGGTGCTGTCGTGGATGGCGTTGCCGTGGTTGTCGGTATAGGCGAAATCGCCGTGCTCGCGGTGGCGCTCGATGCCGGGGGTATCGTCATTCACATAGCGTAAGCCGCTGTCCCGGGCAATTTGCCTGGCGCTAGGCGTCGCCGAGCTGGCCGGCGGCGTACTTGCGGCACGATGCGTGTGGACTTGCATGCGAAGGCCTTTCTGCAAGAGGACTTGCGTTTGCGGACAATGACGCAGGCACGCAGCAAGATGGCGGGAGCGCGTCGGTGTCACAATTATCGGCGCATTGCTGTTGCAGGAATGTCAGTGTGGGCAGACAGCGCGTGTGGGAGCTTTCCTACGCTGGGGGTGAGGCGTGCACATCCGTGCAGCAATAAAAAAGCCGAAGCGCAATGCTTCGGCTTGGTAGGTTGATGCCGGCGAGCGTCACAGCGGCGCCCGGCGGTGGTAGGCGTGTGGGTTCAGGCGGTCACGCCGGCGTGGTATGGCCGGGCTTGCAAATAGCGCGCCACCGATAAATCGTCCGAAGCGATTGCCGGATTGCGGCCCGAAATCAGATCTGCCAGCAATTGGCCGGAGCCGCAGGACATGGTCCAGCCGAGCGTGCCATGGCCGGTATTGAGGTAGAGATTGTTGAGCGGCGTGGCGCCGACGATCGGCGTACCGTCCGGTGTCATCGGGCGCAGGCCGGTCCAGAAGCTCGCTCGCGCAGTATTGCCGGCGCCCGGGAACAAGTCGTTGACCACCAGCTCCAGCGTGGCGCGACGCTTGGGTTTGAGTTCCTTGTTGAAACCCACCACTTCCGCCATGCCGCCGACGCGAATGCGGTTGTCGAAGCGCGTGACGGCGATCTTGTAAGTCTCGTCGAGGATGGTCGAGACCGGCGCAGCGCTGGCGTCTACCACCGGCACCGTGATCGAATAACCCTTGAGCGGATACACCGGGATATCGACGATGTCGCGCAAGAAGTTGCTGGAGTAGGAACCGAGCGCCACCACATAGGCATCGCCCTTGACCACTTCGCTGCCGCACACCACGCCGTCGATCTCGCCGCCGGCCACCAGCAGGGACTGAATGTCGACGCCATAACGAAAATGCACGCCGAGCTCTTCGGCCATCTGGGCCAGCTTGGTGGTGAATAACTGGCAATCGCCGGTTTCATCGTTGGGCAGGCGCAGGCCGCCGGTGAGCTTGTGGCTGACTTTGCCCAGTGCCGGTTCGGCGCCGGCCAACTGGTCGCGGCTCAGCAGCTCGAACGGCACGCCGCTCTGGCGCAATACGGCGATATCTTTTTCGGCGCCGTCCAACTGCTCTTGCGTGCGGAATAGCTGCAGCGTACCTTGCTGGCGACCTTCGTAGTCGATGCCGGTGGCGGCGCGCAAGTCGCGAATGCAATCGCGGCTGTATTCCGCCAGGCGCACCATGCGTTCCTTGTTGACGGCGTAGCGATCGGCGTTGCAGTTGCGCAGCATCTGCCACATCCAGCGTAATTGCTGCAGCGTGCCGTCAAGGCGGATCGCCAGCGGCGCGTGTTCTTCAAACATCCATTTGAGGGCCTTGAGCGGGATGCCGGGCGCTGCCCATGGCGAGGCGTAACCGGGTGAGATCTGGCCGGCGTTGCCGAAGCTGGTTTCCAGTGCCGGACCCGGTTGGCGGTCCAATACGGTGACCTGATGGCCGGCCTTGGCCAGGTAGTAAGCGCTGGTCACGCCGATGACGCCGCTGCCCAAAATAACGACACGCATGGTGAATCCCCCGGATTAGTTGTGCATATATAGAAATTAAAACTATGATATTGATAATCAACCAGTATTTGTTTGTGTATTAATGCCTTAAAACGAGAAAAAATAATGAGAACGCAGCAACTTTCAGTACGCACCCTGGACAAGCTGGATCGCCGCATCCTGGCCGTCCTGCAAAAGGATGGCCGCATCTCGATGAAAGACCTCGGTGAACAGGTGGGGCTGTCGATCACGCCCTGCATCGAGCGCGTCAAGCGCATGGAGCGCGACGGCGTCATCAGCGGCTATTACGCGCGCATCGATCCGGCCACGCTGGGCGCCACCTTGCTGGTGTTCGTGGAGATCACGCTGAACCACAAGTCGGGCAATATGTTCGAACAGTTCCGCCGCGAAGTGTTGCGCATCCCGGAAGTGCAGGAGTGCCACCTGGTGTCGGGCGACTTCGATTACCTGATCAAGGCGCGCATTCGCGGCATGGCGGAATACCGCAAGCTGCTCGGCGACATCTTGCTGCAGCTGCCGGGCGCGGCGCAGTCCAAGAGTTATGTCGTGATGGAAGAAATCAAGGAGACCCTGGCGCTGGCGCTGGATGAATGAGCGTGCGCAGGGCAGGGCAGGATAGGGAGTTGACGATGGAGAAGGCCATGAAGCCGGCGGTTTATACAGAAGAAGCTTCCGATCAGATGGAGCTGGAAACGCATTTGTTTTTTCTTTGCACGCAGGTGGTCTATCGGCGCAACAGCTTGTTGCAAGACGCCTTGCGAGCGCTGGAAATATTGCCAACCGAATACCGGATACTGAGCGCGGTGCTGCGCAAAGGGCCGCTGACGATGCAGGAACTGGCGCAGTGGACGGCATACGAACGCACCCGCATCACGCGCATCCTGCACGCGATGGTGGCGCGAGGATGGATTGCGCGCAGCAGCGCCGCACACGACAAGCGTGCCGTGCTGGTACAGATCACCGAAAGCGGGCGCGCCATGTTTGCGGCGGCCAAGGTGATCGTCGATCAGGTCACCGCGCAAGCCATGTGCGACAACTCCGAGACGGAAATTGCGCAGCTCAAGCATGGCCTCGGCATCTTGCGCAAGAAGCTGATGCAGATGGAAGGCGGCCAGCCGGCGGAAGCCTCTTCTTTGTAAGCTGACCCGGCGGCGTCGCCGGCCTCGTTCGAGGCATGCCGTTTTTATTGTTGCAAAAAGTCCACCGGTGTTGTTGCCGGCATTGCCGGGTGGACGCACTCATAGCGGCGTTTCCCGATGCACCATCTCGTCACGCCGGCTGCATGGGCGACCTGCCTGAACCGTGCCGCCGGTTTCTTGCGCGGTCTTTCCTGATCGCATTCCTGCACCGATTTTTCCGTATTGCGCCATCTTCCTCGCGACGCCCTTGTTTGGTGATGCAGGCCTTTTGTATGCGTGTTTTTGGGGCGGTGCAGCATTTATGTTACTAAATAACAGTTCTTGCCATTTGCCTGTATCGTGCATCAATAAAGAGTTCCCATTATTCCGAGTGTGTTTACTTATTGCTGCTGTATAGATCGTGATATAAACTACCAAAAAATTTCAGCAAGCAGTCGCAGCAAAGAATAAATAACAAACAGCAGGATGCAGGCGTGGCCGCACAGGTCAGCGCCGCAGCTCAGGCAAGGCCAGGATTTTTAACCCAGCAGGCATGTAGGAGAGGGATGATGACAGTGCGATCTTTTTTACCGTCGTTCAACAAGGGCAGGCGTCTGCTATTTCAATGTGCAGCCAGCGCCGCCGTGCTGGCCTCGGTAGGCGTCTCGCCGCTGGCGCAGGCCGCTGCGGGCGGCGTCGCCAATCTGGCCATGGTGGCCGAGCCGCAAACGCTGGATCCGATGGCCTCGACCACCGATCTGGTGGCGACCATCATGCAGCACGTCTACGAGCCGCTATACACCTTCGATGCCAAATGGAATATCCAGCCCATGCTGGCCGAGAGCCTGCCCAAGGTCAGCGCCGACGGCAAGACCGTTACCATCGAGTTGCGCAAGGGCGTCAAATTCCATAACGGCAAAGAGATGAAGTCCGACGATGTGGTCGCTTCGCTCAAGCGCTGGATGGACATCGCGCCGCGCGGCAAGGCCGTCTCCAAAGAAATCAAGAGCCTCGACGCCAAAGGTCCTTACACCATCGTGCTGAGCATGCAAAACGCCTATGCGCCGCTGTTGGCGCACCTGGCCTTGCCGTCCGGTTTTGCGGCGATCATGCCGAAGGAAGCGGCGCTCAATCCGCTCAAGGATTTCATCGGCACCGGTCCCTATCAGTTCAAGGAGCGCAAACCAGATCAATACGTATTGCTGACCCGTTTCGACGGCTATAGCGCACGCAAGGAAGCGGCCAGCGGTTATGCCGGCAAGCGCGAAGCGATCTTGTCCGAGCTGCGCTTCATCCCGGTGCCGAATCCGAACACTCGCGTTGAAGGCTCGCTGTCCGGGCAATATCAGTTCGCTGATCTGTTGCCGGCCGAAGCGGCTCCCCGCCTGGCAGGCAAATCGAATGTGGTGCCGGTGATCACGGCGCCGTTCGGCTTCCCGTATGTGGTGCTGAACACGGTGCAAGGTCCGCTGCAAAAGCAGGGCGTGCGTCAGGCCATACAGGCTGCGCTCAATATGAAGGAAATCATGACCGCCGGTTTCGGCGATCCGAAGTTCTTCTCGGTCGAAGGCAATCACTTCCCCAAGGGCTCGCCGTTCTATTCGATGGATGGCGCCGCTTCGTATAACCAGGCCAACGCCGCCAAGGCGCGTGACCTCGCCGCCAAAGCCGGTTACAAGGGCGAGCCGGTCAAGATCCTGACCAGTAAACAGTACGAATTCCATTACCGCATGGCACTGGTGATGGGTGAAGAACTGAAGCTGGCCGGCTTCAAGGTCGACATGCAAGTGGTCGACTGGGCCACGCTGATCCAGCGTCGCAATGATCCTGCGCTGTGGGATATCTACATGACGCACTCGGCCTTCCTGCCGGAGCCGACGCTGTCGCCGCCGCAACTGAGCGACGGCGCGCCGGGTGGCTGGAAGAGCGCCGGCAAGGATGTTTCGGTCACCGTGTTCTCGCACGAAATGGACCCCGCCCATCGCGCTGCATTGTGGGGCAAAGTACAAGCGGTGGTGTACGAGGAAGTGCCCTATATCCGCCTCGGCAGCTTCAACAGCTTGACCGTGAAATCGGCCAAACTGCAGGGCTACACGCCGATGCCATGGCCGTATTTCTGGAACACCAAGCTGGCTGACTGAGTGATTGCTGATGGCCGCGCATGGTTTGCCATGCGCGTTGCCGGAAGCACGCTGTGGATGTTTTACGCACCGCTGGTTGCGTCGTTGATGCAGCCGCCGGGCGGCTTGCATCGTTCGTTTCTTTCATTCCCTAACTGATTCCACGTCTATGTTACGTTACCTGTCAGGACGCTTCACCGGCATGGTGATCGTCATGCTGATCGTCGCCGTGCTGGTGTTTTTCATCACGCGCCTGGCACCGGGCGATCCGGCCGCGATCATGCTGGGCGACCAGGCCACCGTGGCCGACATCGCCAAGCTGCGCGCCCAATATGGCCTGGATCAGCCGATGCTGGTGCAATTCGGCTTCTGGCTCAAGGAGCTGGCGCAGGGCAACCTCGGCCAGTCCATTTTCTTGCAGATGCCGGTCACCGAAGCGCTTGCTTCGCGTGCTGAGCCGACCTTTTTCCTCACCATTTTTGCGGTGGCGCTGGCCTGCCTGATCGGCATCCCGTGCGGCATCGTTTCGGCGGTCTGGCGCGGTCGCGTGGTGGATCAGGTGTTCACCGGCATCGCCATGCTGGGTGCGAGTATCCCGAGCTTCTGGTTCGGCCTGATCCTGATGCAATTGTTCGCGGTCAAGATGGGCTGGTTCCCGGTGGCCGGCTATGGCGACCCGGGTGCGCCGCTGTGGGAGCGCTTGCATCATTTGCTGCTGCCGGCGGTGGTGCTGGGGGTGCTCAATTCGGCGCTGATCATCCGCTTCACGCGCGCGTCCATGCTCGACGTGTTGTCCGACGATTATGTCCGCACTGCACGCGCCAAGGGGCTGAACGAGCGCCGTGTGATCCTGCGTCACGCCTTGCGCAATGCGCTGATCCCGGTGGTGACCGTGATCGGCCTGACGGCGGCGCTGATGATAGGCGGCGCGGTGGTGACCGAGACCGTGTTCGGTTTGCCGGGCGTGGGCAACCTGGTGGTGTCGGCGGTGCAGCGGCGCGACTATCCGGTAATCCAGGGCGCCTTGCTGGCGATTGCCGTGATCTATGTGTTGATCAACCTGGCCATTGATTTGCTGTACACGCTGATCGATCCGCGCGTGCGCTATTGAATCGCATCTGAATACAGAATCACAGGACACGCTATGTTTGCTTTTCTTTCCAAATTCATGCGCCGCAAGCTGGTCATGTTCGGCGTCATCAGCCTGGTGCTGCTGGCCGTGCTGGCCGTGGTGGTGCCGCTGACCTCGCCTTACGATGCCTCCACGCTGGACATCATGGCGCGCCTGCAGCCGCCGTCGGCGGCGCACTGGTTCGGCACCGACGAATTCGGTCGCGACATCTTCACGCGGGTGCTGACCGGCGGCCGCTATTCGCTGACCATCGGCGTGCTGGTGGTGGTGATCGCGCTGGTGGTCGGGGTGCTGATGGGGTTGTGCGCCGGCTTCTTCAAGCGCCTGGATGCGCCCATCATGCGCGTGGTTGACGCCATGATGTCGTTTCCCGACATCCTGCTGGCAATTGCGCTGGTGGCGATACTCGGCTCCTCGCTGATCAACGTGGTGCTGGCGCTGGCGATCGTCTATACGCCGCGGGTGGCGCGTATCGTGCGCGCCTCGACGCTGGTGGTGCGCGAGCTGCTGTTCGTGGAAGCGGCACGCGCGCTGGGCGTGTCCACGGCGCGCATCGTGTTCTTCCATGTGCTGGGCAACATCCTGTCGCCGATCCTGGTGCAGGGCACCTTCATCTTTGCCTACGCGATCCTGGCGGAAGCGGGTTTGTCCTTCCTCGGCGTCGGCGTGCCGCCGGAGCTGCCGACCTGGGGCACCATGATTTCATCGGGCCAGGCCTATGCCGAGCAGGCGATCTGGCTGGTGATCTTCCCCGGCATCGCCATCGTGCTGTCGGCGCTGTCGCTGCAAATGGTCGGCGACGGCTTGCGCGACATGCTTGATCCGCGCCTGCGCAAGAGCCTTTGATTCCTTCAGCGAGAAGAGTACCTATCATGCAACAACAGATTCTCCCCAAGGGGACGCCGCTGCTGGAGGTGGATAACCTGCAGACGCATTTTTTCACCGAGCAGGGTACGGTCAAGTCGGTCGATGGCGTCAGCTTCACGGTCAATGCCGGCGAGACGCTGGCAGTGGTCGGCGAGTCCGGTTCCGGCAAGTCGGTGACCAGCTTGTCGATCATGGGCCTGATCCCTGCCGACGCCGGCCGTGTGGTCGGCGGCAGCATCCGCTTCAAGCGCCGCGACGGCGAAGTGGTCGACCTCACGCGCTTGCCGCAACGCAGCCTGCGCCAGTTGCGCGGCAATGAAATCGCCATGGTCTTCCAGGAACCGATGACCAGCCTGAACCCGGTCTTCACGCTGGGCGACCAGATCGCCGAAAGCGTGCGCCTGCACTTGGGCAAGAGCCACAAGGACGCCATGATCCACGCCCAGCGCATGCTGGAGCTGGTCGAGATTCCGGCCGCCGCGCGTCGCCTCTACGAATATCCGCATCAGCTGTCGGGCGGCATGCGCCAGCGCGTGATGATTGCACTGGCCTTGTCGTGCAATCCCTCGCTGCTGATCGCCGACGAGCCGACCACCGCGCTCGACGTGACGATCCAGGCGCAGATCCTGGCGTTGCTGCAAAAGCTGCAGCGCGAAACCGGTACCGGCATCTTGTTCATCACCCACAACCTCGGCGTGGTGGCGGAGATCGCCGATCGCGTCGCCGTGATGTATGCCGGCCGGATGGTGGAGCAGGGCAGCGTGCCGCAACTGTTCGACCAGCCCCAGCATCCCTATACCACCGGCTTGCTCAACTGCCTGCCGGGGCGTAGCAAGAACCATGTGGCGAATGGCGAGCGTCCGCGTCTGGCGGCGATTCCAGGCCAGGTCGCCAGTCCGCTGGCGCCGCCGCCCGGCTGCGCGTTCGAACCGCGTTGCAGCCACGCCGGCGATGCTTGCCGTCAGGCCATGCCGGCGCTGACGCTGGGTGCCGACGGTCACAATGTACGTTGTGTTTTGAGGAATCCGGCATGAACGCCACCACGACTAACGAAAGCCAGGTCACGCCGCTGGTCGAGGTGCGTCACCTGAAAAAGTATTTCAGCGGCAAGCAAAAAGATGCGCCTATCCGCGCCGTCGACGACGTCAGTTTCACGATTGCGCCGGGCGAGGTGCTGGGCCTGGTCGGCGAATCCGGCTCGGGCAAGAGCACGGTCGGCCGCACTTTGCTGCGCCTGATGGAAAGCAGCGGCGGCGAGATCCGCTATCAGGGCGAAGACATTTCCAACTTGCCGGCGGCGCGCATGCGCGCCTTGCGCCGCGAGATGCAGATCATTTTCCAGGACCCGTACGCGAGCCTGAATCCGCGCCAGCGCGTGCGCGACATCATTGGTGAAGCGCTCGATACCCACGGCCTGCATCGCGGCGCCGCGCGCGCCACCCGCATTGCCGAGCTGCTGCAATTGGTAGGCCTGCGCGTCGAGCATGGTGCACGCTATCCGCACGAGTTTTCCGGCGGCCAGCGCCAGCGTATCGGCATCGCCCGCGCGCTGGCGGTGGAGCCGCGCTTCATCGTCGCCGATGAGCCGGTGTCGGCGCTGGACGTGTCGATCCAGGCGCAGGTGATCAACCTGCTGCAGGACTTGCGCCAACGCTTCAACCTGGCGATGTTGTTCATTTCGCATGACCTGGACGTGGTCGAATACATCTGCGACCGGGTGGTCGTGCTGTACCTGGGCAAGGTGATGGAGATTGCGCCGGCTTCGGCCTTGTTTGCCAAGCCCTTGCATCCATACTCGCAAGCCTTGCTGGCGGCATCGCCCAAGCCTGAATCAAATGCACGCGAGCAAGCCAAACTGCGCCAGCCCTTGCAGGGCGACTTGCCGAGTCCGGCCAATCCACCCTCGGGATGCGTATTCCGCACGCGCTGCCCGTATGCCCAAGAGGCTTGCGCCGCCACGGTGCCCGAGCTCAGGGAAGTCGCGCCGGGCCGCTGGCGCGCCTGCCTGCGCGAAGATGTGCTGCTCTGAGCGATGCCGGCTGTCGCTGTACTCTTTTTTTCGGGGTAGCACTGTGTACACCAGGGAAACTTCTTTGGCATACACTCTCCATCATCTAAAATTGTATTGGTGGAGCACATATGGCAAAGGCCGGCAAAGCAAAAATCGAGACCTACAACAACCCGGCGGGTGGTTGGGGAGCGCTCAAATATGTGGCGCTCAATCTGGTCAAGGAGCACGTGGCCGACGGCAAGGGCTTGCGTACGCTGTTGTCGCAGAACCAGCCGGACGGCTTCGATTGCCCCGGCTGCGCCTGGCCGGACCGCGAGCACACTTCCACCTTTGAGTTTTGCGAAAACGGCGTCAAGGCGGTGGCGGCAGAAGCCACCAAGAAGCGTGTCACCAACGACTTTTTTGCGCAGCACACCGTCGCCGAGCTGATGACGCAGTCGGACTACGAACTGGAAGACAATGGTCGCCTGACCGAGCCGATGGTCTACGACGCCGTCAGCGACAAATACGTGCCGATCGCCTGGGCGCAGGCGTACGCGTTGATTGGCCGGCATCTGAATGCCTTGCCCGATCCGGACATGGCCGACTTTTATGTTTCCGGCCGCGCCAGCAACGAGGCCGCTTTCCTGTTCCAGCTGTTTGTCCGCCAATACGGCACCAATAATTTCCCCGACTGTTCCAACATGTGCCACGAACCGACCAGCGTCGGCTTGCCGGGCACGGTCGGCGTCGGCAAGGGCACGGTGTTGCTGGACGACTTCGACCTGTGCGACACCTTGCTGCTGTTTGGACAAAATCCGGCCACCAATCACCCGCGCATGATGGGCGAGTTGCGCCACGCCTCCAAGCGCGGCGCCACCATCGTCGCCATCAACCCGCTCAAGGAGCGCGGCCTGGAGCGTTTCGCCGATCCGCAAAGCAAGATCGAAATGCTGACCATGGGCAGCACCCAGATCAGCTCGATGTTCATTCATCCGACCCTGGGCGGCGACCTGGCGCTGATCAAAGGCGTCATCAAGCGCACTATCGAGCTCGACGACGACGCTGTGCTCACGGGCGCCGAGCGCATCCTCGATGTGCAGTTCATTGCCGAACATACCTCGGGCTTCGAAGCGTTTGCCGCCGATGCGCGTGCGCAAAACTGGGAAGAGATCATCGGCGAGTCCGGCGTGTCGCGCGAGGATATTGAGAAGCTGGCGCACGTGTACGTCAAGGGCAAGGCCGTGATCGCGACCTGGGGCATGGGCCTGACCCAGCACAAGCATGCGGTCGGCACGATTCAATTGTTGTCCAACATGATGATGTTGCGCGGGAATATCGGTCGTCCCGGCGCCGGCCTGTGTCCGGTGCGCGGTCACTCCAACGTGCAGGGCGACCGCACCGTCGGCATCGATGAAAAGCCGACCGACGCCTTCCTCGACCGCCTCGAACAGGTATTTGAATTCAAGGCGCCGCGCCACCACGGCAACGATACCGTCGGTTCGGTGATGGCGATGCTGGCCGGCCGCACCAAGGTCTTCATCGGCCTGGGCGGCAACTTCGCCATGGCCACGCCCGATACGCCGCGCACCTTCGACGCCATGCGTTCGTGCAATCTCACGGTCCACATCACCACCAAGCTCAACCGCAGCCATCTGGTGCACGGCAAGGACGCGCTGATCCTGCCGACGCTGGGTCGCACCGAGATTGACGTGCAAGCCGGCGGCGCCCAAGGCGTGACGGTGGAAGATTCGATGAGCATGGTGCACGTCTCTTACGGCATCAACAAGCCAGCCTCGCCAAGCTGCATGTCGGAAACCGCGATCGTTGCGCATATTGCGGAAGCCACCATGAAGCATCGCAACAACGGCAAAAAAATCGATTGGCTGTGGTACGCCGAAGACTATTCGCGCATCCGCGACGCCATCGAAAAAGTCTACGATTCCTTCAAGGATTACAACCAGCGCATCGCCAAGCCGGGTGGCTTCCATCTCGGCGTCGCCTCGCGCGAGCGGGTCTGGAAGACCACCACCGGCAAGGCCAATTTCATTGTGCATGCGATCCCGCTGGATACACCCATCCATCGCGCGCGCCGCATCTACGGCGAGCAATTGATGACGCTGATGACCACCCGCTCGCACGATCAGTACAACACTACCATCTACGGCATGGACGACCGTTATCGTGGCGTGTTCGGCCAGCGCCGCGTGGTGTTCATCAACAAGCTGGATCTGGAATTGCTGGGCCTGAAGGACGGCGAGTGGGTCGACCTGGTGAGCGTCTGGGGCGACGGCATCGAGCGTCGCGCCGACGGTTTCCTGCTGGTGGAATACGACATTCCGCGCGGTTGCCTGGGCAGCTACTATCCCGAGACCAATCCGCTGGTGCCGCTGGAAAGTTTTGCCGACCAGGCGCGTACGCCGACGTCCAAGTCGATTCCAGTGCTGCTGCATCGCGCCGCCGTGCAGCACGCCAAGGCGGCTTGAGCGCAGCGCCATGGACGACGCGCAAGATCAGTTGCAGGATCAGTTTCCCCCGGAGCTGGTGCGTATCCTGGATGAGCTGTACCAGGAGCATCAGCGCAGCGCCGCGCCGCTGTCGCTGGCGCGTCTGTCCAAGCGCACCGAACTGCGCATGAGCACCTTGCGCCGCTTTTTGACGGCGCTCGAAGAGGCCGGCATCGCCACCGTGGTGGTCAACGACGACGGCACCGGCCACGCGATCCTTACCGCCGCCGGACTCAAGCTGCACAGTGGGCAAATGTCTTGATGGGGAAGGTGTCACTGTGCATCGGCGTTGTCAATACGAATAAGCCAGGTTGAAACCCGCCGTCGCCGACCCGGTGCGGAAATTCTGCGGCTTGTACAATGCCCAGCCGAGGAACACGTCGTAATTGAATCCCTGCACCGCGCCACGCACACCAAGGGCAGCGCCGGCCAGCGTATTACCCAGCAAATATTGCACCGTCGGCCCATAGACCTTGCCCACATCCAGTCCGGCATACAGCGATTGCCGGCTGTTGCTCAATGGCAGATCAATCTCATTACGCATGAAGAATCCGCGTTCGGCAGAGAGCGTCAGCTCGCCGTCGAAGCCGCGCACCGTATAGCGGTTGCCGATGCTGAACTGTTCCGAGGCGTACAGCGCCGACTGCGTGGTTTGCCCACGCAAAGTGCCATTATGTTGTTGTGTTGAAAAAGCATCCTGGTGGATGCCTGAAATGCAATAGCCAAGCGCTAAGCGATGACTATCAAAGAAAATGGATAAACGCTACATAACGGCCCAAGCAAACGCACGAGTAATTTCTTCCCACGTCATGTAGTAGCCTCCTCCGATTAAGAACGACGAGGAAGAGTACGTGCGGATATCAGTTCGCCCGTATTCCAGTCGTAGGTGTAGTAGCAATCGCCTAACCCATCGTCGCCAAAGATTTCCAGTTTGCTGTCGTTCGTGTCAGCGCTATGGAAGCAGGTTTGCTCTTCACGCGGTATGACCGTATTGATCGTGCGACCAGATAACGTCGCACGTTCTTCATCATGTTGACGAACGACTGCTAACCGCTCTGCATCAAAGCCACGCATATTGAACGCAGGGGTTAAAACAAAGCGAACGCTGGCGTCGCTGTTCAAAATGTAGGCGTGTTTGCCGGGGTTACCGGGAATGCCATCAATGACGACAAAGCCTGTTTCGTCAGGAAGGATTTTAAAACTGTATTGGTTGTAATTTGTATCTTCAAAAAGAAGCTCTTGCGATGTATCGCGATAGTTCCACCTTTTGGAAACCATTTCGCCAATATTTTTTGAATACTCCTCTAAGCTAAAAAGCCAGCCGTGAGGAAAAGACTGTCCATTTTCCCAAATTGACACGACATCCGTTACCTTATCCATCGCTGCTCCTTACTTTGGCAACACAGGTAACGGCTTGGGCGCACCTGTTGGTTTCAAATATTCTGATCGATTGGCGATGCCACTCCAATCAAACGCCGCTTGTGTACGCCCTCCTTGCAGCAACTGCCCCGTGGGTTCGGTCAGTTTTCCAACAAATCCGATATTCGCTGTAATCGGTTTCACAACTTCCAGTTCAATCACGTATTTGGTATCGGGCTTGAATTTGTTGAGCAGCGCTAAATCCTGCTTAGCGGTCGCCTGTGACGCGACATTATCAAAGGTGGCCCAGCCGCCGATAGGTGGCTTTGTAAAGTGACTAGCTGCATATTCTTGATACTGCGCCTCGCTCAACACCATCTGCACCTTTGTCCCCGGTTTCAGTTCTGCATTAATCACGGACGTGCCCTTGGCCCACGCTGCATCCATGCCATCCGTCACCATCCTCGCATTGGCTTGCTCCGCGCTTTGCATCGACTTCAGGCCCATTTTCCCCGCAGCGACACTGCCTATGGCAAGACCCGCCGGCCCCAACGCATCGCCCGCCGCAATCTCACCACCCGCAATCGCAAGTTGATTACATGCGACGGGATTCGACAAACAGAGACCTAATATTGGCGGCAGACTTGTTCCAGCAGCCAATGCAGCCGCTCCCATCGTGGCTTTGGTGGCCGTATCTCGTATGTCATTGCCACGCTTAGTGGCATCTGCCGCTTGCTGCGCAGTCGGTATCTTGATGCCATTTTTCTCGTAGAATCCCGCTGTTTGTGGTAACTGATTGGCATACATATTAGCGTCAGCTTTCTGTGCTGCTGTGGCTTGAAACATATAGCCAGGCCCACTATTGCCATCCGCCGGCAACATTCCATGTGCCTGTTTCAGGAAATTGCTAGCGTCTGTATCCCATGTACCGGCGGCTCCATCCTGCACTTGTCGATACGCTTGTTGCGCCAGTTGTTTTTCTGCTTCGACAGGATCGATATTTTTTTGTGCGGCATAGCGCTTAGAATTTTGTTGTATCCATTTGGTTTCATCCTCGTGAATTTGCCGGTTATACCGCTCCGCATCCAGTGAAGTCGCACCACCTGCAAGCGCCGCATTGCCATTGCCGCCGACTACGCGGCCGATAGCCGCACCACCGATCAACGCCGCCCATTGCTGGATAGCTTTATGTTGGGACGGCGATAGCGAAGAATTTTGGCTCAGATATTCCGAGACCTTGGTGCCGATCCATTCCGTGCCTGCCGTGGCCGCAGCGCCTGCCAACGCGTTACCGCCTGCCGCTCCCGCTTGCAGTGCCGCCAGTGCTGCATGCAGGGCCACGCGCCTGCTCAATCATCGATCAAGCGCGTGACTATAAGAAATCAATTCTCCGAAAGATATGAAAACTTGCCGAAAGTCGCTTTAGTCAAAAGCAATTTCCATGGGTATTAGAAAAATTTTTGCATTGACGAGTTTTTGCGATTGTCTGCGTGTCTGGCCAAATGGACGGTGTAGTTGGAGTATGGTGATGCAGAAAACTAGATCGGCTTCAGGCTGAAAGGGGATGGTTTTTAGCGAAAGATATTCGCTCCGTGCAGCAACTCAATGCCAGAATGCAACACCCAATATCCATTGCCGCATCGTTCGGTTCAGTTCAACTTACATCAACTCAATTGCGCAACAATACCGGCGATGGTCTTGAGCGCTTTTTCAATCTCGCTGGTCCAGGTATAACTGTAGTTGAGCCGGATGAAATGGCTATAGCGATTGGTCGCGGCGAAGATGCGTCCCGGCGCGATCGTGATGCCCAGCACCAGGCAACGTCGGTACAACTCCATCGCATCCACGCGCGGCGGCAACTCTATCCACAAAATATAGCCGCCGGCCGGTTCCGACACGTGCGTTCCCTCAGGGAAGAATCTCAACACGAAATGCCGCATCAGGTCGCGCTGCTGCAGCAGGCCGCGCCGCACGCGGCGCAAGTGGCGCTCGTAGCCGCCTTGTGTGAGGTATTCGGCAATTGCGCGTTGCGGGATGGTCGGCGTGGCGAGCGTATTGAGGAACTTGAGTTTCTCGACCTGGTTGCGATAGCGGCCGGGGATGGCCCAGCCCACGCGGTAGGCCGAGGTCAGGCTCTTGGAAAACGAGGAACAGTGCAGCACCAGGCCATCGCGGTCATAAGTCTTGAGCGAGGTCGGGTGCGCCGCGCCGTAAAACAATTCGCTGTATACCGCATCTTCAATCAGCGGCATGTCGTACTGATGTGCCAGATCGACCAGGCGCTGCTTGTGCGCGTCCGGCATCATCGAGCCGAGCGGATTCTGGAAGTTGGGCATGACCATGCAGGCGGCGATCTTCTGCGTCTGGAGCAATGCCGCCAGCGCGTCGAGATCGATGCCGGTGGTCGGATCGGTGGGAACTTCGACGGCGCGCATGCCCATGCGTTCGATCGCGTGCAGCATGGCGTAAAAGGTCGGCGTCTCCACCGCGATGGTGTCGCCCGGTTGCGCCACCGCCTGCAGGCAGAGGTTGATCGCTTCGGTGGCGCCGACGGTGATGATGATGTCTTCGGGGGCGACGCTGAGGCCGGTTTCCAGGTAACGGCGCGCGATCTGGCGCAGCAGGTCGGGATGGCCCGGCGGGAGGTCGGTGAAGACGCTGAAACTGTCGCTGTTGCGGGTGATGCGGCTGGCGTACTGGCCGATGCGCTGCGACGGAAACAGCGCCGGATTGGGGTAGGGCGAACCGAGCGGGATGGTGCCGTCCTGCTGTATGGTTTTCAGCGTCGCCAGCACCAGCCGGCTGACGTCGACTTCGTGCGGCTCCTGAGTGGCCGGATGCGAAGGCGGCAGCAGCTTCATCGCGGCCGGCGCAATGCCCTGCGTGCCGGCCTTGCGTACGAAATAACCGGATTGCGGATGGCTCTCGATGATGCCGCGGCTTTCCAGCAACTCGTAGGCGCGCACCACGGTGGTCACGCTGAGGCTGTGCTGCTGGCTGGCGGCGCGCACTGACCTGACGCGTTCGCCGGGCTGCAATACGCCGGCGCGGATGGACGCCGCCAGTTCGTCGGCGAATTTCTTGTAGAGCGGGACTTGGGGCGTAGTGGGTGTGCGGGCCATGCTTTATTGTTCTACTGTTAAAGTAACGCTGGTGTGCATTCTACAGAAAGGCTCGCTACATGATCACGGTCCATCATCTGAACAACTCCCGCTCGCAGCGCGTGCTGTGGCTGCTGGAAGAACTTGGGCTTGAGTACGACATCAAGTTTTACCAGCGCGACCCCAAGACCATGCTGGCGCCGCCATCCTTGCGCGAGGTCCATCCGCTGGGCAAATCGCCGGTAATTACCGATGGCGACCTGACCATCGCCGAGTCCGGTGCGATTGTCGAATACCTGGTCGAACGCTATGGCAACGGCAAGTTCATCCCGCAAGCGGGTACGCCGGAGCGCCTGCGTTATCGCTACTGGTTGCACTATGCCGAAGGTTCGGCGATGCCCTTGTTGTTGATGAAGCTGATCTTCAGCCGCCTGCCGAAGTCGGTGCCGGCGCTGATCCGGCCGGTGGCGCGCATGATCTGCGGCGGCGTGCTGGGCCGCATGGTCGATCCGCAACTCAAGCGTCACCTGCAATACCTGGAAGGGGAGCTCTCTAAAAGTACCTGGTTTGCCGGCAATACATTTTCTGCAGCCGATATCCAGATGAGCTTTCCGGTGGAGGGCGCGCGTTCGCGCGGCGGGCTCGATGCGCACTATCCGAACCTGCTCAAATACCTGGAAGCCATACATGGTCGTCCGGCTTATCAACGTGCGCTGGAACGTGGCGGTCTTTACGAATTGCTGCGCTGAAAAGTGATGATTGAAGCAATGAAATGAACATCGCCGCAGACAAACTCTGCGGCGATTTTTTTATGCGGCGACACGATGTCAGGCCCTGCGGGCGCATGTATCGCAAAGTAAATCCTGTGAAAAGTCTGTCTTTTTGTGGCATGGAAAAGCCATAATTGAGAATCGTTATTATTTAGATTGCCGATTTTTGGCGATCCGCTCACGCCCACATGAAGGATGCCACTCTCGCCAGAACCATGCCGAACCAGCAACGTCGCGCGTTCTGGCTCAAGCAATTGCATCAGTGGCACTGGATCAGTTCGGCCGCCTGCCTGGTGGCGATGCTGCTGTTTGCCGCGACCGGCATCACGCTCAACCATTCCGCCCAGATCGAGGCGCATCCGCAGGTGACCAGCAAACAGGCGCAATTGCCCAAGGAATTGCTGGCGCAACTGAGCGCGCAGCAGCACCGGGATAAAGACGCCGTACCGGCGCCGCTGAAAACCTGGCTGGATCGCCAGCTCGCGGTGAGCATCGACCAGCAAGTCGGGGAATGGTCGCCCGAAGAACTGTATGTCGCGCTGCCGCGTCCAGGCGGCGACGCCTGGCTACGCGTGGATCTGGGCGACGGCAAGGTCGAATACGAAAAGACCGATCGTGGCTGGATTTCCTATTTCAACGATTTGCACAAAGGCCGCAATACCGGTTCGGCGTGGGGCTGGTTCATTGATGTCTTCGCGGTGGCTTGCCTGGTGTTTTGCATCACCGGTCTATTCCTGCTGCAACTGCACTCCGGCAACCGGCCGATTACCTGGCCGCTGGTCGGCTTGGGTCTGGTAGTGCCGCTGCTGCTGGCGATTGTTTTCATACACTGATTTCCATTCATCATTTAACCAGCGAGGTTGAGTCATATGCGCGTCTTAGTTCCAGCCCTTCTCCCTGCGGCCGTGGCCGGCCTGTTTGCCATGCCGGCTGTTGCCGTCGACATGAACGTCAAAGTCGAAATCCCACGTTTGAGCGTGGCCGAATATCATCGTCCTTACGTCGCCGTCTGGCTGGAACGTCCCGACCAGAGCGTCGCTGCGACGCTGGCGGTGTGGTACGACGCCAAGAAGAAGGACAAGGAAGGCGAGAAGTGGCTGAAAGATTTGCGCCAATGGTGGCGTCGCGCCGGGCGCGATCTGCCGGTGCCGATGGATGGCGTCAGCGGCGCCACGCGGCTGGCCGGCGAGCAGCAACTGAGCCTGAGCAGCGACAAGGGCGCGTTGGCGCAACTGCCGCCCGGCGACTACCTCCTGATGGTGGAAGCGGCGCGCGAAGTGGGCGGCCGTGAAGTCGTCAAGCTGCCGTTCCAGTGGCCGCCGAAGACGGCGCAAAACGCCAAGGCCAAAGGCGAAACCGAGCTCGGCGCGATTACGCTCGACTTCAAACCCTAGAACCCGTTTCATAAAGAAACATGAGATGCGTTCTGCTCAGAAAAGGTGCTGGCAAGGCGTGCGACGCGTCGCGTGCCGTGGCACGCGCAAGGAGCACAACGCGGCCAGCGCCTGTTCTGAGCAGAACCCACAGGGAGCTGCCTGTTTGGGCGGATTGCCGCGTTACGAATCAGGGGCAAGACGCCCAGTCTTGCCCCTGATTCGCGCCTTGCACTCCATCCCAAACTGGACTCGCTCGCACTCATGTTTCTTTATGAAACGGGTTCTTAAGGAAGGCAAGCCATGAAACTGTCATTCAAATGTGCCGCACTGGCAATGACGCTGGCCATAGCCTTGCCGCTGACGGCCAATGCGCATCGCACCTGGCTGCTGCCGTCGGCGACCGTGTTGTCCGGCAATGACCCATGGGTGAGCGTCGACGCGGCGGTGTCCAATGATCTGTTCTTCTTCGAAAGCTTTGCGCTCAGGCTGGACGGCCTGCAAGTGACGGCGCCCGACGGCAGCTTTGCCAAAGCGGAAAATGCCTACACCGGAAAATTGCGCACCAGCTTTGACGTGCACCTGAGCCAAAGCGGCACCTACAAGGTGGCGCTGCTGAGCAATAGTTTGTTCGGCAGCTACAAGGATGCGGCCGGGCAGACCAAGCGCTGGCGCGGCACCGTAGAAACCCTGGCCAAGGAAGTGCCGGCCGATACCAAGGATCTGCAAGTGACGCAAATGCAGGGCCGTATCGAAACCTTCATCACCGCCGGCAAGCCCTCGCGGAAAGTGCTGGAAACCACCGGCGTCGGCCTTGAGCTGCAAACCATCACACATCCGACCGACCTGATCGCCGGGGAAGCTGCCAACTTCCGTCTGCTGCTGGACGGCAAACCGGCCGCCGGCGTCAAGGTGACGATGGTGCCGGGCGGCACCCGCTATCGCGACCAGTTGAATGAGCGGACGCTGAGCACCGATGCCGACGGCAAATTCAGCGTCACCTGGCCGGCTCCCGGCATGTACTGGATGGAAGCCACGGTCAAGGACAGCAAGCCCAACCTGAAGCCGGCTACCGACCGTCGCGCCAATTACACCGCCACGCTGGAAGTGTTGCCGCAGTAATTGTCTTGTTGCAAGCGTTCGTCGTACCGGCGGCGAACGCTGTTTTACCAGCCGTCCCGGCTGCCTCCTTTCCCTCGGTTGCAAACAAATTTTCTGCTTGTCATGAATCGCGTCTTCATCCCGCTAAGCTTGTCCCAACCCGTGCCGGTACCGGCCGATGCCGTCATCCACAGCCTCTCGGGTCTGAGCATGGGCACGTCCTGGTCGGTCAAGCTGATCCGTCCCGCCGGCGCGGCTCTGCCGACGATCGAGGCGGGCATACGGCAGCAGCTCGAGCTGGTGGTGGCGCAGATGAGTACCTGGGCCGATTCCGACCTGAGCCGCTACAACCAGGCCGCTGCCAACACCTGGCATATGATGCCGGCGCATTTCATGACGGTGCTCGATTGTGCGCTGGACATCGCCCGGCGCAGCGACGGCGCTTACGATCCCAGTGTCGGTCCGCTGGTCAATCTGTGGGGCTTCGGTCCCGATCCGCAGCGCACGCAACGTCCTGATGACGAGGCCATCGCACACCAACGGCAACGTTGCGGCTGGCAGCGTGTGCGCATCGATCGCGCGCGCAAGGCCGTGTTGCAGCCGGGTGCGCTGTACCTGGATTTTTCCGCCATCGCCAAAGGTTACGGCGTCGACCTGCTTGCCGCTTATCTGCGCAGTGTGGGCATCGCCATTTTTTTTGTGGAAGTCGGCGGCGAACTGTATGGGCAAGGCGTCAAGGCCGACGGTCAGCCGTGGTGGGTCGGCATGAAATATCCTCCGGCCCTATCCGACCTGCAGGAACAGGTGCAGAGCATTGTCGCTTTGCATGGCGTCGCGTTGGCGACGTCGGGGGATTATCGGCGTTACTTTGTATCCGACAAGCGGCGTTATTCGCACACCATTGATCCGCGCACAGCGCAGCCGGTGGCGCATGCGCTGGCATCGGTCGCGGTCGTGCATGCCGATTGCATGACCGCCGATGCCTGGGCCACCGCGCTGATGGTCCTGGGCGAGCAAGACGGCCTGGCGCTGGCCTCGCACACCGGGTTGGCGGCCTTGTTTGTCAGCCGCACTGAAGACGGCTTGCATGAATGCATGACGCCGGCCATGCAGGCGATGCTGGCATGAGCAAGCCGGCGGCGAAAGTTTTTTTGCCCGGCCCGGGATTGCTGGGCTTGGCATGCGCCGGCGGCGCCACTGTCGCAATTGCACAATTGCACAATTGCGGTTGCTGGATGGCGCGGCCGGACGCCTGTTCGCGGCTGCGCTGGTGCTGCTGTTTTACATGGTGTTTTGCTGCGTGATTTTCAGCGGCCATCGACGCAAGCAACGAGCTGCGCTGGCCTGGCAAAGCAGTACCGGCAACAACGCGCCGCACGACATCCTGATCGCTTTCGCCAGCCAGACCGGTTTTGCCGAACAGCTCTCCTTGCAGACCGCGCAGTCACTCAAGGACGCCGGCATGCAAGTGCGCCTGTGTCGCCTCGCCCAGCTCGATCTGGCGCAACTGCAAGCGGCGCGGCGCGTGCTGTTCGTAGTCAGCACCACCGGTGCAGGCGATGCCCCCGACAGCGCCGCCGGCTTTGCGCGCAAGCTGATGGGACAGGCGGCCGCGCTGCATGAATTGCACTACGGCGTGCTGGCCCTGGGCGACCGCAGTTATGCGCGCTACTGCGCCTTCGGCCATGTGCTCGATAGCTGGTTGCGCCATCACGGCGCACAGGCACTGTTCGACATGGTGAAGGTCGACAACGGCGACACCGGCGCTTTGCGCCACTGGCAGCATCATCTGGGCGTACTGAGCGGTCATACCGACATGGCCGACTGGAGCAAGCCCGGCTATGCGCGCTGGACGCTGCAGGAACGTCGCCGGCTCAATCGCGGCAGCGCAGGTGGCGCCGCTTTCCATCTGGCCTTCGCGCCGCCGCCAGGCGTGGCCATGCGCTGGCAAGCCGGCGACATTGCCGAGATCGGTCCACGCAATGCGCCGGCACGCATCGCGGCGCTGCTGCAAGCATTGCAAGTCAATGGCGATCAAGCAGTGAGGCAAACCGATGACAATGCCGCCGGCATGTCGAGCTTGCGCGAGGTGCTGGCAAGCCGCGTGTTGCCACATGACCTGGCCGAACTGGACGCGCTGCGCGGCTTGACGGCGCAAGCCCTGAGCGCGCAGTTGCCGGCATTGCCGCATCGTGAATACTCGATCGCCTCGTTGCCGCAAGACGGTCGTCTCGAATTGCTGGTGCGCCAGACCGTGCTTCCCGATGGCAGCCTGGGACTGGGTTCCGGCTGGCTGAGTGCGCATTTGCCCGAGGCCGGCGAGCTCGACCTGCGCGTGCGCACCAATCGCAGCTTTCATCCCCCCGAGCACGACTGCCCGCTGATCCTGATCGGCAACGGCACCGGCCTGGCGGGATTGCGCTCCCACATGAAAGCGCGCATCGCGCTCGGACGGCAGCGCAACTGGCTGTTGTTCGGCGAGCGTTCAGCGCAGCATGATTTCTTCCATCGCGACGAGATCGACGCATGGCTGGCGCAAGGCGACTTGCAGCGGCTGGACCTGGCGTTCTCGCGCGATCAAGCGCAGCGTATCTACGTGCAAGACCGTTTGCGACTGGCGGCATGCGAATTGCAGCAATGGGTGGCCGACGGCGCCGCGATCTATGTTTGCGGCAGTCTCGAGGGCATGGCCGGCGGCGTGGCGCAGGTGCTGACGGCGATCCTGGGCGAGGCCGCGCTGGAGGCGATGGCGGAGCAGGGGCGCTATCGGCGCGATGTTTACTAGGGCCCGCTAACAGGCCTTAAGCCCCAAGATTGTACTTTTCATCGATTGCAGGCGAGAATGGGGACATAGTGACTTCAAGAGATAAGAAAAATGAGTTTTTTCGCCAGTTTTTTATTGATCCTCTTGCTCGTGGTCATCAGCGCATTTTTTTCTTGTGCCGAAATTTCGCTCGCCGCCTCGCGCAAAATCCGACTCGAAATGTTGGCCAAGGATGGTGACGCCAACGCCCTGCGGGTGCTCGCATTGCAAGCGCAGCCGGGCAACTTCTTCACGGTGGTGCAAATCGGTCTGAACGCCGTCGCCATCCTCGGCGGCGTGATCGGCGAACCGGCACTGACGCCGCACATGCGCGATCTGGTCAGCACGGTTTATCAGGGGCCGTGGCTGGACAACGTCAGCTTGTCGATTTCTTTCCTGCTGGTGACCGGTTTCTTCATCCTGTTTGCCGATCTCATGCCCAAGCGTCTGGCGATGCTGGCGCCGGAGCGCGCCGCCATCCTGCTGGTCAGCCCGATGCTGTTCCTCGAACGCGCGTTCAAGCCGCTGATCTGGCTGTTCAACGGTTTGTCGAAGATGTTTTTCACCATGTTCGGTTTGCCGCAGGTGCGCCACGACGTCATCACGCCCAATGAAATCCACGCCATCGTCGATGCCGGCGCGCAGGCCGGCGCCTTGCTGCACCAGGAACATCATCTGATCGAAAACGTGTTCGAGCTGGAAAGCCGTTACGTGCCCTCGGCCATGACGCAGCGCGAGAGCATCGTCTACTTCCTGGTGACCGACACCGAAGAAATGCTGCGCCAGAAAATCATCGATCATCCGCATTCGCGCTTCCTGGTGTGCGAAAACAATATCGACGATGTGCTGGGCTACATCGACAGCAAGGATGTGCTCAAGCGCCTGCTCAAGGGCGAGCAGTTTTCCCTGCGCGACAAGGGACTGATCCATGTACCGCTGTCGATTCCCGACAGCCTCAATCTGTGGGAAGTGCTGGAGCGCATGAAGGCCGTCGACGAAGACCTCGCGGTGGTGGTCAACGAATACGCGCTGGTGGTCGGCATCATCAGCATCACCGACGTCACCAACGTATTGATGGGCAATTTGCTGAGCCTGTCGTCGGAAGAGCAGCAGATCGTCAAGCGCGACGAACACTCCTGGCTGATGGATGGCCTCACGCCGCTGGCCGAAGTCATGAACGCACTGAACATCAGCGAATATCCGAATCCCATGGGCTATGAAACGCTGGCCGGATTCATCATGTACATGTTGCGCAAGATTCCCAAGAAAACCGATTTCGCCTTGTTTGCCGACTACAAATTTGAAGTGGTCGATATCGACGGTAACCGTATCAATCAACTCCTGGTGACCCGCTTCAAGCCGGAGAAGAGCAAGCCTGAACAAGAAAAAGCCTGAACCGGCTCGGCAGGATCCACAGCAACTGGGAGGGCTCCAGGAGCCCGCATGTTTTACATGACTCGCCTGCGTGCGCCAACCGGCGCGCGCGTTGCAGGATTTGTCCTGCGTCTGCTTTCTTTGCTGCTGTTGTTGGTATCGTCATCCCAGGCCATGGCCGAGCGTGCGCCCGTGATGCTGGCCAATGTCTATCGTCCGGGTGTCGTGCTCGAGGCTTACTGGGTCAGTGAAAAATACGACGGCGTGCGCGGCTATTGGGACGGCCGTCAGTTATTGACGCGCGGCGGCGAGGTGATCCATGCGCCGGACTGGTTTGTGGCCGGCTGGCCGTCGCTGCCGATGGATGGGGAACTGTGGGCCGGTCGCGGACGTTTTTCGCTGGCAGTCTCGACGGTGCGACAACAGCAAGCTAGCGACGCCGCATGGCAGCAGATGCGCTTCATGGTGTTCGATTTGCCGGGACAAAGCGGGAGTTTCGACCAACGCCTGTCGGTGTTGCGCAGCACCGTGCAAAACATCCATAGGCCTTGGGTGCAGGCAGTCGAGCAAGTCGAGGTAGCTGATCATGCCGTCTTGCAGGCCATGCTGGACAAGATCGTCGCGCAAGGTGGTGAAGGCCTGATCTTGCATCGCGGCGCTTCGTTCTATCGCGCCGAACGCAGTGATGACTTGTTGAAGTTCAAGCCCTACGATGACGCCGAGGCGCGCGTGGTGGGGCATGTGGCCGGCAAAGGGAAATACGCCGGCATGGTGGGCGCGCTGCTGGTGGAGACCCCGGAAGGAAAGCGTTTCAAGCTGGGCAGCGGCATGAGCGACCAGCAACGGCGCCATCCGCCGGCGCCAGGCAGCCTGGTGACTTACCGCTATCGTGGTGTGAACGATAGCGGCATACCGCGCTTTGCGGTGTTCATGCGGGTGCGGGAAGAGTGATCAGGACGACAGGGCGGCTGCGTGATTGCGTTCGGACACTTGTGTATTCAAGGTCCAGAAGTCGTACAGCACGCCGACCAAAAACAGCCCGCCGGTGAACAGGTAAATGATGCCGGTGATCCATTTGCCGATGTACATGCGATGGATGCCGAAGAAGCCGAGGAAGGTCAGCAGCAACCAGGCCACCGAATAATTGATATTGCCGCCGCTGAAGCGCAGGTCGGCTTGCTTGTCCATGCCGGGGATCAGGAACAGGTCAACCAACCAGCCGATGCCGAGCAGGCCGAATGTGAAGAACCAGAGTGTGCCGGTGATCGGTTTGCCGTAGTAAAAGCGATGTGCGCCGGTGAAGCCGAAGATCCACAGCAGGTAACCGATGGTCTTGCTGTGGGTGTCATGGGCGGTGCCGCCGGGGCTGGTGATGGTGTTGATGTCTGAGCTCATATTGATGCAGTTTCCTCACGATGGAATGGACGGGGGCGAATGGGCGTATGGCAAGGCGATTGTACTTCGAGCCGCTGGCAAAACAACGCAGACCGCGTTGCTGGTCCTTGCCGTCGGCGTGTTGTCAGCGGTTCTCGGCCTGGCCGTCGCAGTCTCTCTTTGGGAAGAAAAAGCAGGTTTGGTTCCTGCAATTGCACGCACGCGCCGCGCTTGAGAAAATCATGCGGCGCATGAGGCAGGCGGTGCCGAGGGAGCATCAGCGATAGCCGACGCGTGCGCCGAACAGCGGACGTTGCACGCGTTGCGACAGCAGCACGCCGACCAGGCTGATGCCGCCGCCGATCAGGTGACATGCTTGCATCGATTCATGCAGCCACAGGATGGCGAACAGCGCGGTCAATACCGGCAGCAGGTTGATGAAGATGCTGCAGCGGTTCGGCCCCAGTTTCTTGACCCCCTCGATCCACAGGAATGACAGCAGGATCGACGAGCCGATGCCGGAGTAGCCGATCAGCGGCAAGGTGCGAGCATCGAGCGCCGCGCTGCCGGCCGGCAGCAACAGGAACTGCGGCAGCATCAGTGCGAGTGCGGCAATCGCTTGCAGGTAGACCGCCTGCCAGACCGGCACGCTCATTTTCCACAAGCGCAGCAGTACGCCATACAGGGCGTACGACAAGGCCGCCAGCAGCATCAGCGCGTCGCCCAGGTGGACGCCGTCGTGCAGCACTGCGCCCAGGTCGCCATGGCCGACCAGGTACAACAAGCCGGTGAACGACAGCAGGCCGCCCACCGCCATGCCGACGGTAATGGTTTCGCCCAGCACGATCACGCTCAGCAAGGCCGTCAGCAGGGGAATCAAGGCCGTGACGATGGCCATGTTGGTGGCGGTGGTGCTTTCCGCCGCACGATAGGACAGGCTCTGGAACAACGCCATGGCGAGCAGGCCCGAGAGCGCGAGTTGCCACCAGTGACGGCGGATTTGCGCGCGGTTGCGCCACAGCGGACGGGCAAGGAATGGCGTCATCAGCAGCAGCATCAGGATCAGGCGATAGAAGGTGATGGCGGTCGGCGCGATGGCGGAGGCCGCCATTTTCGAAACGATGACGTTACCCGCCCACAGCACGATGGCGAGGAAGGGATAGAGGTAAGCAGTCAGTGGCATGGTAGTCGCAGTTAGGGTTGCGGAGAAAGGTTAGGGTCCTCATCTTGCGTGGAATGAGGAAGTCCGTCGCGTGCTAACATGTCTTTAACTATTGCAAAAGTGACAGCCTCTCTTTTTCTTCAGTGCACTGCATGGACACCGCCAACTACCACCACCTGATCGATGCCAATGCGCCTGCCGCGGCACTGGCGATTGACTATCCGCACGGTCACGTGATCGCGTCGCACCGGCATGCCTATGCCCAGTTGCTGTATGCGATCGAAGGCGTGCTGGTGGTGGAAACCGGCGCCGGCCGTTGGGTGGTGCCGCCCACGCGTGGCGTGTGGTTGCAGCCTGAGGTTGACCATCAGGTGCGCATGCGCGGCGACGTCAAGATGCGCACGGTGTTCGTCAGCATGGAGGTGTTGCCGAATTTGCCGCAGCAGAGTTGCGTGCTCGACATTCCGCCGCTGCTGCGCGAGCTGATCGTGGCGGCGGTGGGGATCGGTCCCGAGCTCAATACCGATACGCGCGACTGGCATCTGCTGCGCCTGCTGGTGCACGAGTTGCGCTCGGTACCGGTGTTGCCGCTGTACTTGCCGTTGCCTGCCGATCACGGCTTGCGTGCCATCTGCGAAGCGCTGATGGCGCAGCCTGACGATACCGCCACGATAGACATGCATGCCGAACAATTGGGCATCGCCACGCGTACTTTTCATCGCTTGTTCTTGCGCGAAACCGGCATGCGTTTCAGCCATTGGCGCCAGCAGGCGAGGTTGTTGCTGGCGCTGGAAAATCTGGCGCGCGGCGACAAGGTCATCAACGTCGCGCTCGACCATGGCTACACCAGCCAGAGTGCGTTTGCGGCCATGTTCAAGAAGCATTTCGGGATGTCGCCGAGTCGCTTTTTTCGTTAGGATTTTTGTGGCATCTTCAGCGGATTGTCAGCAAAATTTCTTTGCCGCAACGCAGTTTGCCCAAGTGGTGTAAACTGGCCGGACCTTAGAAGGTTGTCAGAAGCGCTCCGCAGCAGCAATGCTCGCCGAAACAGCCCGAACTCTTTCCTGTAGTACGGCATCAACGTGTCCCCCTCGCTTATCGTTCCGCTTATCGTCGGCTGTGCACTGTTCATGGAAAACATGGACGTCACCGTCATCGCCACTTCCTTGCCAGCGCTGGCGCGCGACCTCGGGCAGGACCCCATCACCCTGAAACTTGCCTTGACCTCCTACGTGGTCAGCTTGGGCGTGTTCATTCCTATCTCCGGCTGGGTGGCGGACAAGGTCGGGGCGCGCACGATTTTCCGTTCGGCGATGATTACTTTCATGGTCGGCTCCATCCTGTGCGCCTTGTCCAATACGCTGTTTACCTTCGTGGCGGCGCGCTTCCTGCAAGGCATAGGCGGCGCCATGATGGTGCCGGTGGGGCGCATCATCATCGTGCGCTCGGTGTCCAAGGCGGAGCTGGTCAAAGCGATCAGTTACCTGACCTTGCCCTCGCTGCTGGGGCCGGTGATCGGGCCGCCGCTGGGCGGCTTCATCACCACGTATTTCCATTGGCGCTGGATTTTCCTGATCAATATCCCGATGTGCATCCTGGGCCTCTACCTGGCCGGGCGCTACATCGAAAATTTCCGCGAAGCCGATCCGGCCCCGCTGGACATGAAAGGTTTCTTGCTGACCGCCTGCGGCGGCGGCGTGGCGATGCTGGGCTTTTCGCTGATCGGCAACCACCTGGTGCCGCAGGCCTGGCCTGTCATCATGTGCGTGGTCGGCTCGGTGGCGCTATATTTCTATTTCCGCCATGCGATGCGGGCCGAGTATCCCTTGCTCGACCTGCGCCTGCTGAAGATCCCGACGCTGCGCGCCAGCGTGCTGGGTGGTTCGCTGTTTCGCGTCGGCCTGGGCGCCGTGCCTTTCCTGCTGCCGCTGGCCCTGCAGGAAGGCTTGGGCCTGAATCCGTTTGAAGCAGGCACGATTACCTGTGCTTCCGCATTCGGCGCGATGTTCATGAAGGCGCTGGCGTCGACGGTCTTGCGTCGCTATGGCTTCCGTTCGGTACTGATGTTCAACGCCGTGTTCGCCGGCATGGCGATTGCGTCTTACGGTTTGTTCAGCTCGCACACGCCATACCTGGTGATGCTGTTGTCGGTGCTGCTGGGTGGCTTTTTTCCTTCGCTGCAATTCACTTGCCTCAATTCGATTGCCTATGCCGACATCAGCAACCGCGATGCCGGGCGCGCCACCAGTCTGGCCAGCGTGGTGCAGCAATTGTCGCTGGGCATGGGCGTGACGATTGCCGGCCTGGTGCTGCAAATTTCCAATTATCTGCAAGGCCACGCCACCATCGTCGAAGCGGACTTCTGGCCGGCCTTCCTGGTTGTGGGTCTGTTCTCAGTGGCTTCGGTGCCGGTGACCAGTCGTTTGCCGCTCAATGCCGGTCGTGAACTCACGCACGGCAAAGCGGCGGCAGGCAAATAAAATGTCGCGGCAATAAACCGACATTTAGCGATTGGCCTCGCAGGCGAGGCGGGTATGATGATGGCTAGTTCATTTTTTACGGAGCCTTCATGCCGCACATCTCGCCAGCTTTCAAACAAGTCAAACACGTTTCCATCGCGGCCGGCCTGGTCTTGTGCAGCACGCTGGCATTCGCCTTTTCGCTGTCCGACATCAGCAACCAGGACGCCACCAGCGGCCTCAAGGCGGCGCTGGAAAAGGGCGCCGATGTGGCCGTCTCCAAGCTCGGCGTAGCGAACGGTTTCCTCAATAACGACAAGGTCAAGATCCAGCTGCCGGGCCCGCTGCAGCAAGCCATGCCGCTGCTCAAGATGACCGGCCAGGGACAAAAGCTGGACGATCTGGTGGTGTCGATGAATCGCGCGGCCGAGTCTGCGGTGCCGCTGGCCAAGCCGCTGCTGCTCAATGCCGTGAAGTCGATGTCGGTCACCGATGCGAAGAACATCCTGTCCGGCGGCGACACCTCCGTGACCGATTTCTTCCGCCAGAAAACCGCCACCCCGCTGGGGGAAAAATTCCTGCCCATCGTCAAGAAGATCACTGACCAGAACGGTCTCTCCGCCAAGTACAACACCACCATGGGCCAGGTCGCCAAAACCGGGCTGGTGTCGGGTGAGCAAGCCAACGTCGAGGGCTATGTGACGCAGCGTGCGCTGGACGGTTTGTTTTACATGATCGGGGAAGAAGAAAAGGCCATCCGTCGCGATCCTGTCGGTGCCGGCAGCGCGATTATCGGCAAGGTATTCGGCGCGCTGAAGTAGGCACCAGCAGCCGCTTTTCGACCTGAAAAATTACCGTGTAACAATGAAAACCGGCTTAAATCGCCGGTTTTTTGCGTCTTAAGATCAGGTGGTTATGACTCCTTGAAATGTCATGCCTGGACTTCATTAAGCAAGTCGGCTATACTGGTGCCTGTCCCAGCGACAAAACTTGTTCAACTACTCAGTAATTCCTGACCCGCCCGCGGGTTGTCTCGTTCTCCGGTGTGCTGATTTTTCTCGCAGGCCGGGATGCATAGATCGTCGATTGCGCAGTGTTTGCCGATCGATTTCAGTGCCGCTCCGTGCGGCAACCGGTTCGTATCCAGATGATTTGCCCTGCGAGGGCGAGCGAACCAATAAAAATAGTCAAACGCGCTGTCGCGGCTTCGATATCGGCATTTCATTGATCTCGACCATGACGACCACAACAGGGGTAACCATGACGCGATGTTTCCGCAACGTCATCGGTGGCGCAGCCGTTTCCGTGCTCGTCATCGCCGGCCTGATCCAATGGATAGGCATGGACGTGATCATTCAATACCGTAGCGACCTGATCTATTACACCGGCAAGCATTTGCAGTTGGTGGCGTGGTCCATGCTGCTGGCGGTGGCGGTCGGCATTCCCGCCGGCATTTTGCTCAGCCGGCCATCGGTGGCGAGTCGCGCCGAATACTTCATCCAGATCTTCAACATCGGCAATACCATCCCGTCGATTGCGGTCCTCGCGTTGGCGCTGGCCTTCTTCGGCATCGGCAACTGGCCGACCATCATCGCCTTGTGGCTGGCGTCCTTGCTGCCCATCGTGCGTAATACCTTCGAGGGATTGAAAAACGTGCCGGCTCCGATGCGTGAAGCGGCCAAGGGCATCGGCATGAAACCCTACCAGGTGTTGTTCCGGGTCGAGTTGCCGAATGCCTTGCCGATCATCGTCGGCGGTATCCGCACGGCGCTAGTGATCAACGTCGGCACTGCACCGCTATCGATGCTGATCGGGGGGGAAAGCCTGGGCGGGCTGATCTTCCCGGGCATCTATTTGAACAATCAGGGCCAACTGTTGCTGGGCGCTGCGGCGACCGCTTTGCTGGCGCTGCTGTTGGACGCCATGGTGAGCCTGCTGAGCAATTGGTATTTGTCGCGCCGCGGCCTGGCATAAGAAGAAAAGGGAATCGCATCATGAAAAAGAACACTCTCGTCCGCATCGTGGCCATACTGACCTTGATGCTGGGTTTGATGCCGGCAGCGCAGTCCGGCGCCGCCACGCTGGTGGTTGGCGGCAAGAACTTCACCGAGCAACTGATCCTGTCGCAGATGACGGCGCAATACCTGCGCGCCAAAGGCTATCAGGTCGAGCTCAAGAACGGCCTTGGCTCGACGCTGATGCGCAAGGCGCAGGAAAGCAAGCAGCTCGATATCGTCTGGGAATACACCGGCACCTCGTTGATCGTCTACAACCACATCGACGAAAAACTCGACGCCGAAGCGACTTACGCACGAGTCAAGGAACTCGATCAACAAATCGGCCTGGTCTGGCTTCAGGAATCGGCGCTCAACAATACGTATGCCTTTGCCATGCCGCAGAAGCTGGCCGACGAGCAGGGCATCCATACCCTGGAAGATCTGGCTCGACATCTCACGCAGCAACTGCAGGCCGGCGGCAAGCCGCAGCTGATGGGCGTCGATTATGAATTCGCTTCGCGTCCTGACGGTCTTGAGCCGATGCAGAAGTTGTATGGCTTCCAGCTTGACCGTAGCCAGGTCAAGCAGATGGATCCCGGCCTGGTCTACACCGCGTTGCGCAACGAGCAACTGTATGTCGGCCTGACGTATTCCTCGGACGGCCGCATCAAGGGTTTCAATCTCAAGCTGCTGGAAGACAACAAGGGCTACTTCGCCCCCTACAAGGCGACGCCGGTGGTGCGCGAAGAAGTGCTGCAACAGAATCCGCAGCTGGAAGAGCAGCTCAATGCCTTGTCCGCCGTCATCGACACCGACAAGATGACCGACATGAACAAGCGCGTCGATATCGACCAGGAGCCGGTCGGCAAGGTCGTCACCGAATTCCTGCAGCAGCAGGGATTGATCTGAGGAGCCGCGCATGAACCTGTTCAACTATCTCGCCAGTGACTGGCACAACATTCTCAACCTGACGTTGCAGCATCTCAAGCTGGTCGGCATCGCCGTCAGCCTGGCCATCGTCATCGGCGTACCGCTGGGCATCGCGATCACGCGCCATCGCTGGTTGGCGACGCCTTTGCTCGGCCTCGCCACGGTGGTGCTGACGCTGCCTTCGATTGCCTTGTTCGGCCTGATGATCCCGCTGTTCTCGCAATTCGGCGCGGGCATCGGGCCATTGCCGGCGATCACCGCGGTGTTCCTGTATTCGCTGTTGCCGATCATGCGCAACACCTTCCTGGCGCTCGACAATATCGACAGCGGCATCCAGGAAGCCGGCATCGGTATCGGCATGACCTTCTGGCAGCGCTTGGCGCTGGTTGACTTGCCGCTGGCGGTGCCGGTGATCCTCGGCGGCGTGCGTACCGCCGTGGTGATGAACATCGGTGTGATGGCGATTGCCGCCGTGATCGGCGCCGGCGGCCTGGGCGTGCTGATCTTGCATGCGATCAGCCAGAGCAATATGCAAAAACTGGTTGTGGGCGCCGTGCTCATCAGCGTGCTGGCGATCGTCGCCGACATCCTGTTGCAAGGCCTGCAACGACTTCTGACACCGAAAGGACTGCAAAAATGATAGAACTCGACCAACTCAGCAAGACTTACACACAAAAGGACGGCAACCTCGTGAAGGCGGTCGACGCGGTCAGCCTGAAGGTAGCGGAGGGTGAGATCTGCGTGTTCCTCGGACCGTCCGGTTGCGGCAAGACCACCACGCTGAAAATGATCAATCGCCTCATCACACCGACTTCCGGTCGCGTGCTGTTGAACGGCGAAGACACCACCGGCATCGATGAAGTCAGCCTGCGTCGCCACATCGGTTACGTGATCCAGCAGATCGGCCTGTTTCCCAACATGACCATCGAAGAAAATATCACCATCGTGCCGCGCCTGCTCGGTTGGGACAAGAAGCGTTGCCGTGAGCGTGCTACCGAACTGATGGCGATGGTGGCACTGGACCCCGCCAAATTCCTCAAGCGCTACCCGCGTGAATTGTCGGGCGGCCAGCAGCAGCGCATCGGCGTGATCCGTGCGCTGGCGGCCGATGCGCCGGTATTGTTGATGGATGAACCGTTCGGTGCGGTCGATCCGATCAATCGCGAATCGATACAGAATGAATTTTTCCAGATGCAGCGCCAGCTCAACAAGACCGTGATCATGGTCAGCCACGATATCGACGAAGCCATCAAACTGGGCGATCAGGTGGCGATTTTCCGCGCCGGCAAGCTGGTGCAATTCGACCATCCGGATACGTTGCTGGCGCGTCCGAAAGATGATTTTGTCAGCGCCTTCGTCGGCCAGGATCACACCTTGAAACGCTTGCTGCTGGTGCGCGCCGGCGATGCCGCGACGACGCCGGCAACCGCGCGTCCGGGTTTGCCGCTGGCCGATGCGATGACGCTGATGGATGATCAGGATGCACGCTACCTGACCATCACCGACAGCGACAATCGCGCGCTGGGCTATATCAGCCGGCGCGACATCCGCGGCGTGCAGGGGGTCAGCGCCGACAAGGTCAAGCCGTTCGCGTTGAACGCGACGCCCGATGAAAACCTGCGCGTGGTGCTGTCGAAGATGTACAAGCACAGCGCCAGCTGGATGCCGGTGATTGATGCCGAGGGAATGTATCTGGGCGAGGTGACGCAGGATTCGATTGCCGATTACCTGAGCTCGGGAAAATCGCGCGGCCAGAAACTGGCAGCCTGATTACTCCGCAGACGCCGGCGCCGCCTGGCAAAAAAAGCCCCGACGCATCGGGGCTTTTTCAGGTCACAGCAAACGGTGCATGAAGACCGCTTTGCCGCTGCCGGGATCGAGTTCGTAGCCGACAAAACCGCTGGCGGCATAGAGTGAACGCGCTACCGTATTTCCTTCCAACACTTCCAGCGTGACCTTGCAGCAGCCGAGCTCGCGTGCGCAGGTTTCCACCGCCTGCATCAATTTTTTCGCAATGCCGCGTCCGCGATAAGCGGGCGCGACGGCGAAGTCGTGGATGTTGAGCAGCGGCTTGCAGGCGAAGCTGGAAAAGCCTTCGATGCAATTGGCAAATCCGGCCGCGTTGTCACCGTCGAACGCGAGGAACACATGCACGCCGGCGCGCTTGCGCAATTCCTCGATCAGGTGGCTGCGGACATAGTCGGAAATGCCTTTGCCGCCGCCCATCAGGTCGGACGCATAGGCATCGAGCATGTCCAGAATGGCGACGCCATGTCGCGGATTATTGAGATCTGCTTTGATGACGTCGATCATTTCTGCCACTACGATACCTTTGTGCTGTTGAGTCGGAAGCGTCTATTTTACCTGCCGCGGCCGCCGGAGCGATGCGTCGATGCCGCTGGACGTGCTGCAGGTCCACGGTTTTGTGCAGGACCCTGGCCTTGCGGCTTGGCAGGGCCGCCTGGACGCGTTTGGCCCTGACCGGCGCCGCCTGGCTTCTTCGCTTGTTGTGCGCGACCACCGCCACCGCCGCCGCCTTGACGACGATTGCCGCCACCACCGCCGCCGCTGCGCAGTTGGATCGGCTGCGGCTTGGCCTTGGGATCAGGCTCGAAGCCGGGGATCAGTTCAACCGGGATCTCACGCTTGATGAAGCGTTCGATGTCATGCAGCATGTCGCGTTCGTCCACGCACACCAGCGAGACGGCGGAACCGGTCGCACCGGCGCGGCCGGTACGGCCGATACGGTGGACATAGTCTTCCGGCACATTCGGCAGGTCGTAGTTGACCACGTGCGGCAGTTGATCGATGTCGATACCGCGCGCGGCGATGTCGGTGGCGATCAGCGCTTGCAGTTTGCCGTCCTTGAACTCGGCCAGCGCACGAGTACGCGCCGCCTGGCTCTTGTTGCCGTGGATCGCCATGGCCGTGATGCCGTCGCGTTCGAGTTGTTCAACCAGCTTGTTGGCGCCGTGCTTGGTGCGGGTAAACACCAGCACCTGGGTCCATTTGTGCGTGTTGATCAAGTGCGTCAGCATCGGATGCTTCTTGTCGCGGTCGACCGGGTGGACCTTTTGACCGATCACTTCCACGGTCGAATTGCGGCGTGCCACTTCGATCATGGCAGGCGCATTCAGCAGGCCATCGGCCAGCGCCTTGATTTCGTCGGAGAAGGTGGCCGAGAACAGCAGGTTCTGGCGTTTCTTCGGCAACACCGCGAGGATTTTCTTGATGTCGCGGATGAAGCCCATGTCGAGCATGCGATCGGCTTCGTCCAGGATCAGGACTTGCACGTGCTTCAGGTCGACCGTGTTTTGTTGCATGTGGTCGAGCAGACGGCCTGGTGTCGCTACCAGGATATCGACGCCTTGCTTGAGCAGGCGAATTTGCGGGTTGATGCCGACGCCGCCGAAAATGCAGGCCGAAGTCAATGGCAGGTATTTGCCGTACAGGCGCACGCTTTCTTCAACCTGGGCCGCCAGTTCGCGGGTCGGAGTCAGGATCAGCGCGCGGATAGGCACGTGACCGTTGATCTTGACGCGTTCGACGGACGACAGGCGTTGCAGCAGCGGCAGCGTGAAGCCGGCGGTTTTACCCGTACCGGTTTGCGCGCCTGCCAGCAAGTCGCCGCCGGCGAGTACCGCAGGCACGGCTTGCATCTGGATCGGAGTTGGCGTGGTGTAGCCTTGTTCGGTTACGGCACGAACGATTTCCTCGGAAAGACCGAGAGCAGAGAATGACATAGTGGAATTAGATAACATCGGCCTGTCGCCGCAAGGGGCGCCAGTCGCAGGCAAACGGGATTGAAACGTCGGGAGGACAGCGGACTTTGACTGGAGAATGTGCCGCACGGGGCGAAGTATAGCAGGTGCGCGGTGCTGCAGCGGATAAATCTTGACCGGCGTACTTCAGGCGTGGCGCCGTTGCCATCCCGGCAACGGCGCCACGCCTGCTCGGGTCGGTTCAGGCATCCAGCATGCGCAAGCCGATGGTGCCGGCGATGATCAGTGCGATGCACAGCAGCCGCAGTGGCGACAGCGCGTCGTTGAACAGGTAGATGCCGAGCACGGCCACACCGACCGAACCGGTGCCGGTCCAGATCGCGTAAGCAGTGCCGGCCGGCAGGTTGCGCATGGCCAGCGTCAGGAACAGCACGCTGCAGGCGGCCGCGCCGACGCCGATCAGGCTGGGTATGAGCCTGGTCCAACCGTTTGCATACTTGAGTGCGATCGCCATGATGATTTCCACTACACTAGCCAAAGATAGATAAACCCAAGCCATTTGTTTCTCCGTGAATTGAACAGGCGCTCAGCATAGGCATGTGCCAAAACGCCAACAAGTACGCACTTTTTGGTAACCATGAAACTAGCAAACAAGATTGCCGTTGAAGAGCCTCAGACTGATATTTACAGCCTGGCTTGTCCGTCGCGCCAGGCGCTGGAACTGGTCGGCAGCAAATGGGCCTTGCTGATTTCCCCCGCGCTGGCGACTGGGCCGATGCGCAACAATGCATTGTTGCGCAAGATCGAAGGCATTTCGCAAAAGATGTTGACGCAAACGCTGAAAGAACTGGAGCGCAATGGCCTGGTCACACGCTGCAACCTGGAGACGGCGGCGCCGCACGTGGAATATGAACTGAGCCCGCTCGGCGCATCCCTGAGCGAGACGCTGATTGCGCTGGACAACTGGGCGGAGCGCCATCACGGCGATTTGCAGCGGGCGCGGGAGCAATTCGACGGCCATGAAAAAGCCGGCGCACCAGTGGCCGGCCGTCTGGTCCACAAACTGAAATAAATCAGCCCATCAAGGCGTCGCCTGCGCCGCCAAGAAATCCAGCAAGGGCGGCAACACCAGCTTGCTCTGCATCAGGCCGCCGAAATGTGTGACGCCCGGCAGCGATACGAAGGTCGCGCGCGCCAGCAAGGCGGTGCAACGCTGGACGGCGCCGTGGCGCGCATCGGCGTCGCCGCAAAACATCAGGCAGGGCAGGTCGATCAATGACAGCAATTCTTCCATCGATGCACGCGGCTGTTGCGCGGCGGCGGCCAGCGCCTGCAAATCGTTGGCGCGTATCATCATCTTCACTTCGGCAGAAATGCGCTCGTTCAACACGGACTCAAATGCCTGGATGAAGGCGGTCGCGTCGTCGCCGTCGAGGCCTTTAAAGGCATCCCAACTGGTATCGGCATAGGGATGGGCCGCGCCCAGCACCAGCGATTGCAGGCGATGCCGCGCATGGCGCACCATGCCGTAACCGACCCAGCCTCCCAACGAATATCCACAGTAATTGACTTTCTCGATCTGCAGTTCGTCGAGGATGGCCAGCACGTCTGCGGTGCGTTGTTGCAGCGTGTAGGCAGTGGTCTCGCGCGGCTTGTCGCTCAGGCCGTGACCGAGTGCATCGAGCGCGATGACGCGGTAGTGTTGTTGCAGCACTTCGGTGAAACCGAAGAAGCGCCAGGCTTGCGAACTGCTGGTGAAGCCGTGGTGCAAAAACAGATCAGGGCCTGCACCGCTGACTTCGTAATGGATGCGCCGGCCGGCGCTGACGACAAATGGCATGGAGAGTGCGGCCTCAGGCCGGAGTGGGTTTGCACTTATTCAGCAGCGCTTGCGAGCGGCTGCGGATTTCTTCGTTGGACAAGTCCTCCTTGTGCGTGGCGATTGACCAGATGTGGCCGTAGGGATCGCGCAGCATGCCGGAGCGGTCGCCATAGAACTGGTCTTGCACCGCGCGCAGTTTGGTGGCGCCCACGGCCACCGCCTGGCTGAAGACGGCATCAACGTCGTCGACGTAAATCAGCAGGCTGACGCCGGCGCCGCCCAAGGTCTTGGGACAGTGGATGCCCATTTCGGTAAATTCATCGGCCAGCATGACGCGGGCATTGCCGATCTGCATTTCAGCGTGCCAGATTTTATTGTGGGGACCGTCAATGCGCAGCACTTCGGTGGCGCCGAAGGCTTGCTCGTAAAACGTGATGGCGCGGGCGGTGTCGGAGACGATCAGATAAGGCGTTACGCTGCTATAGCCTTGCGGGATGGGATTGACTGCCATGCTCGTCTCCTTGGGTTGGCTGGGTAGCGATGCGAACCGCATCGCCCTCCCTGGCGTGACTTGGTGACTGCTCCGGTTCTGCGACCGGATCGGAGTACAAACTGATGTTGATTTTAGGCGAATTCAGACAGCAGGTTGACTTGCTGCGAGAAAATCTTTGGATTGCCGGCGAGGACGTCGCCCTTGTACAGGTAATCCGCTTCGCCCTTGAAAGTGCCGACGATGCCGCCGGCTTCGGTCACCAGCAGCGAACCGGCTGCGATATCCCAAGGCTTCAGGCCTTTTTCAAAGAAGCCGTCGAGGCGGCCGGCAGCGACATAGGCCAGGTCCAGCGCGGCAGCGCCAGGACGGCGCAGGCCGGCGCAGCTTTCGGTCATGATCTTGAACATCTTCATGTATTCGTTGAGACCGTCCATGTCGCGGAACGGGAAGCCGGTACCGATGAGGCCGTCGGCGATCTTGTCGCGCTTGCTGACGCGGATGCGCTTTTCGTTCAGGTAGGCACCGGCGCCTTTGGAGGCGGTGAACAAGTCGTTGCGGGTAGGATCGTAGACCACCGCTTGCGTGATGATGCCGCGCTGTTGCAGCGCGATCGAGACGCAGTATTGCGGAAAGCCGTGGATGAAGTTGGTGGTGCCGTCGAGCGGATCGATGATCCAGACGTTTTCATTGTCGTCGTGCAGGTTGGCCGATGCGCCGGACTCTTCAGCCAGGATCGCGTGGTCGGGGTAAGCGGTCTTCAGGATCTCAATGATGGCGTCTTCCGCTGCCTTGTCGACTTCGGTGACGAAGTCGTTATGCTGCTTGGTGGTGACCTTGAGCAGCGAGACGTCGAAGGACGCGCGATTGATGACGGCGGCGGCGCGGCGGGCAGCCTTAATCGCCGTATTGAGCATTGGAGGGATAAGCATCCTGAGGGTTCCGTTAAAATGGCGTCTTCGCCGTCGGTTTCGTTACCGGCGGGAGAAGTTGCACAACAATGAAATTAATGAGCGGTGCAGCGTTTGGAAGTTGTCAATTTAGCATTAAATTGGCATAGCTTGGCCTGTTTCAGGCGGGCTTACGAAGTTTCCGGACGTGCGAATACCGCTATTTTAAATGAACACGCCCAAAATCGATAATTCTGTTTTCAAGCGCCTGCGTTTCGTGTTGGTGGAAACCAGCAGTCCAGGCAATATCGGCGCGGCTGCCCGCGCCATCAAGACCATGGGTTTCGGCGAGCTGGTGCTGGTCAGGCCGCGCTTTCCAAATGCCGTCAACGAGGATGCCGCAATTGCCTTTGCCAGCGGCGCCCAGGACGTGTTGTCCGCGGCGCGCATCGTTGCGAGCATGGAGGAGGCGCTGCAGGATTGCAACTTTGCCGCCGCCATCAGTGCGCGCCTGCGCGAGTTTTCGCCGCCGGTGGTGACGCCGCGCACGGTGGCCGAGCAGCTTGCCGCCGACACCGGTCTGCGTGCGGCGCTGATTTTCGGCAACGAGCGCTTCGGCCTGCCCAATGAGTTGGTGCAGAAATGCAACGTCTTGATCAATATCCCGGCCAATCCGGACTATTCATCCCTCAATCTGGCGCAGGCAGTGCAGGTGCTGGCCTACGAATGCCGCATGGCCGAGCTGGGTGACAGCCAGCCGCAGGCGCACAGCGAGATCGGCTTCCAGGGTGAGATGGCGGGGCTGGCCGAGATCGAAGGCATGTTCCGTCATCTGGAGGAAGCCCTGGTGGCGATTGAATTCCTCAAGCCCGACAGCCCCAAGAAACTGATGCCGCGCCTCAAGCGTCTGTTCGCGCGCACGCAGCTGGAAACCGAAGAGGTCAATATTTTGCGCGGCATCGCACGCCAGATCTTGACGCCAAAACAAGAAAGAAAGCCCAAGCAATGAGTAAGTTGAGTCTGGATCGCATCCTGCAATCGCAGGGTTTCGGATCGCGCAAATATTGTCGTTCGCTGATTGAAGACGGCGAAGTCGCCATCAACGGCGAAGTGGTCGACGATTACCGTGTCACACCGGCCACTGACGGCCTGGTGTTTACGTTGTTCGAAGAAGAATGGACATATCGCGAGCACGTTTATATCGCGCTCAACAAGCCGGCCAATTTTGAATGCTCGCGCAAGCCCAGCCATCATCCTGGCGTGCTGACGATTTTGCCGGAGCAGTTTTCCTGGCGCGACGTGCAACCGGTCGGTCGCCTCGATCACGACACCACCGGCTTGCTGTTGATGTCGGACGACGGCGCCTTTATCCATGCGCAATCCTCGCCCAAGCGCCACGTGCCCAAGGTGTATGCGGCCACTACGCATGACGCCGTTACAGACGAGCTGATCGCGCAACTGCTGGGCGGCGTGCAACTGCATGATGAGCCGGCGCCGCTGGCGGCTGTGACTTGTCGCAAGCTCGACACGCATCTATTGGAAATCGTACTGGAGCAGGGCAAGTACCATCAGGTCAAGCGCATGCTGGCGGCAGCCGGCAACCATTGCAGCGCCTTGCGTCGCGTGGCCATCGGCGGTTTGCAACTGGAGGCACTGGAGCTGGAAGAGGGCGAGTGGTGTTATCTCGATGCAGCGCAGTTAGCCTTGCTGGTGCCGGCTTAAGAGCGGCAGACAAATGGCCGTCGCCGGGTCTTGACTTGCGTCAGGACGACGGCGCTGCCGCTGTGCAGCGATGAGTTGGATCTGAACCCAACGCCGCGTTAAAATCAATGACGGGTATCGGTCGGCGGTGCAGCGGCTGCCGGCGATTCGGGAATGAACAGGTGGGCGCAATCGACGGCGTCAAATTCGTAGTGCAAGCCGCAGAAGTCGCAATCGATTTCCAGTTTCCCCTCGCTTGCCAGCGCTTCGTCAATTTCCGCTTGCCCTAGCATTTTGAGCATATTGCCGACTTTTTCGCGCGAGCAGGAACAGTGGAATTCGGGATGCTCGGGTTCAAACACGCGGATGGTTTCTTCCCAGAACAGACGATGCATCAGCGTCTCGATGTCGGTGTTCAGCATTTCTTCCGTGCGCAGCGTATTGCCCAGCATCGACAACCGATTCCAGGTTTCCAGTTCTTCCACCGGCGCGTTCTTGCCGCCCACCGTCGGCAGCTTTTGCAGCAGTACGCCGCGCGCTACGGTGGCGTCGGCGGCCAGCCACAACTTGGTGTCGAGTTGTTCCGAGCGCAGCATGTAATTTTCGATCACGGTGGCGATGTTGTCGCCGTCCAGCGGCACGATGCCCTGATAGGCTTGCTGGCCCGGCATCTTGTCTTTCGGATCGAGCGTGATGGCAAAGCGGCCTTCGCCGTTGGCGTTGACCAGTTGTTCCAGCGTCGCGTCATCGGCGACTTCAGCGCCGTCGACGATCTTGGCGGTAGCGCGCAGGCGCAACTCGGAGTCGCATTCGACCACCAGCAGCCTGACCGGGCCGTCACCATGGATTTGCATGACTATCATGCCGTTGAACTTGAGATTGGCCGACAACAAGGCGGCGGCGGACAGCATTTCACCCAGCAGTTTTTTTACCGCGACCGGATAATCGCGGCGCGCCAGGATGTGTTGCCAGGTCGTAGAAATTTCGACCAGTTCGCCACGAACCGGTGCGTTTTCGACCATGAATTTTTGCAGCGTATCTTTCATTGTTTCTTTCTCATGCTCACGAGCGGCGCTGGGATGTCGCATCGTGTTGTGTGCCTTGTTTTGATAACGCGTCAGGCGATGCGTTTGAGACTGGTTTTGAATAATTGTGCGCGCTCGACATAACTGTCGGTGCCGGCGCGCATGCGCGCGATATCTTCCGGTGTCAGCGTACGAACCGCCTTGGCGGGCGAACCGATGATCAGCGAATTCTCCGGGAATTCCTTGCCTTCGGTGACCAGCGCACCGGCGCCGACCAGGCTGTTCTTGCCGATCTTGGCGCCATTGAGCACAATCGCCTGAATACCGATCAGTGCGCCTTCGCCGATGGTGCAGCCGTGCAGCATGGCTTGATGGCCGACGGTGACGTTTTTGCCGATATGCATCGGGTAGCCCACGTCAGTGTGCAATACTGCACCTTCTTGGACGTTGCTGTTTTCGCCGATAGTGATCAATTCGTTATCGCCGCGGATACTGACGTTGAACCAGACGCTGGCATGTTCTTCGAGCTTGACCTTGCCGACCACGACGGCCGACTCGGCGACGTAGGCGGTTTCCGCGATTTCCGGCGTATCTTGTTCCAACTTGTAAATTGCCATAATAAAATTGTCTCCTCGGTTTAATCGAGAACACAGACATCCATATTGGGACGGACTGTGTTCCATCAACCCGCCATTTTACCGCTGCTTGTATGAATTCATCATTGAACCCCTCAGCTTTACGTCAGGATTTGCCGACTGACAAGATTTTTGCCAGTTCTCAACCGGGCGAACTACGCGCGGCCGCCTTGCATTGGCTGCTGGAAACCGACAGCGCCGCCAAGGTCGAAGGCGTTGGCGCGCTGGGGCGAGCCTGGCACGCCGGACAACTGGCGCTGGATCGCAGCGCAGCCTTGTCGGTGGCGGAAAGCGTCGTGCCGGGGCGACCGGCGCATCCCGAGCTGGTGCCGCCGGGGCAGGTCAAGTCGCGTTCCATGCGCACCGAAGAAGGACGTGCAGCTCTGATCCATGCGCTGGCGCATATTGAGTTCAATGCCATCAATCTGGCGCTCGATGTGATCTGGCGCTTCCCCGCTATGCCGCAGGCGTTTTATATCGACTGGCTGCAAGTGGCAACGGAAGAGGCGTATCACTATTCCTTGCTGGCCGCGCATTTGCAGGTATTGGGTTTTGCCTATGGCGATTTTTCCGCGCATGGCAGTTTGTGGGAGATGGCGGAGAAGACCAAAGCCGATATTCTGGGACGTATTGCCCTGGTGCCGCGCACGATGGAGGCGCGCGGGCTGGATGCGGCGCCACCGGTGCGCAACAAGCTGGCGCAGGCCGGCGATCAGGCGGGCGCGGAAATCCTCGACATCATCATGCGTGATGAAATCGGCCATGTCGCCATCGGCAACCATTGGTACAACTGGTTGTGCGAACGACGCAGCCTTGATCCGATTGCGACGTTTGCGCGCTTGACGCTTGAGTTCAAGGCGCCGGTGATGCGCGGTCCGTTCAACATGCAGGCGCGTCGCGCCGCCGGTTTTACGGAAGACGAATTGGCCCTGATGGTGTGACGAGACGGTATTCGAATTTTGATTGTTTTAGCGGGTAATCTTTGTCATATTCATTGGTCTGAACCGAGCAATATTGGTGGGCCGCCGGCAACGTGCTATCTTGCCGCCAAAGGTTTACTGTTGAGTTTTTCGCATGATGTTCTTTTTGAGAGGTGACGTATGAAATTGATTAAAGTGATTGGCGCAGCGTTGGCATTTGGTGCGGTGGCGTTGGCAGTTTCTGCTTGCCAGAAGAAAGAAGAAACACCAGGGCCGGCAGAGACGATGGGTAAACAAATTGACAGCGCCGTGAAGGATGCCGGCGACAAGGCGCAGGACAAGGCCAGTGAAGCAGGACAAAAGCTGGATCAGGCCGTCACGAATGCCAAGGACGAAGCCAAGGACCTGGCGCAAAAAGCCGGCGAGAAAATTGAAACCGCCGGCCAGAAAATCCAGGACGCGGCGACAGACGCCAAGAAGTAATGATGGCGATCATGCTACACCGTAGCATGATCGCCTGGGAAAAACCGCATCTTAGGATGCGGTTTTTTTTATTTGTCGGCCTTGTGTATTTCTTCGATGACGAGAGCCTGGATGCTTGGATCCAGCGCCAGCGCGACATGTCCGATGCCGCTGATGGGAATGTTTTCCGCGCCGGGCAAATGTGATGAGATTTGCGGCGACACGATGTTGTCGTGGTGTGAGTAGATCGAGAGGATCACGGCGCGCGTGGCCGGTTTTTCGGTCGCAGCCAGTTTGTGCAGCCATTCGCTGCTGGTGCCTTCTTCCGCACGTCCCAGCCAGTTCATCTCACCGCAATTGATGCCGATGCCGAAGTTGGCGATGGTGGTGCCGTGGTGCGGTGTGCCGAGCGTGATGACTTTGGCGACATTGGCGTGGCCGTGGTCGCGCATATAGGCGCGCGCCGCCAGTCCGCCCATGCTGTGGGCGACGATGACGATCTTGTCCTGGCCGCTTTCCGTCACCAGTCGCTGCACGGCTTCATGCACCAGCGGCGCGTAGCCGTCAATGCTGCCGAACACCGGCTCCATGTCGACTGCGTAATGGGTGATGTGTGCTTGTTCCAGCGCCTTGCTCATCCAGTGCCAGTAACCGCTGTTGCAGCCGTAGCCGTGGATCAGCAAGACCGGCAGCGCGGTGGTGTCGGTGAAGATGCGTTTGTCGAAACGTTGAAACGGCATGCCCCAGGAAGAGCAGACCATGGTGGCGCAATATTCTCCGGCAAACAATCTGAAAATCCCGGGCCAGCTCAGCTCTGGCGTATGGGAGGATTTGGCGCGATAAGGCCAGGTCAGGAAGAAGCTGTTGGCGGTAATCGACGCGCGAAACAACGCTACCAGCGCCAGGCTGAGGATGATCGCCAGCGGTACGTTGGTGACGTGCAGCTTGACGAGCAAAACATAGAACAAGATGGCGACGCCAAATTGGGTGAGCAGCAAGGTTCTGGCGATGCGGGCGATCATTCAGCGAGGGCCTCTTGAAGATGGGCAAAACGCCTAGCGTAACAGGATTGCATGACCGTTTTGTTTCAGCGTGCGCGTGTGGTCAGTTGGCTACTTCTTTTTGCGCGGATTCAAATCGACCATGCGTGTGCCGGCGATGCGGTCATGCAGGAACTGGCGTTGCGGATCGAGGTAGGCCAGGGCAGCCCAGAGGACGATGTTGAGGGTCGGCACCCCTACCAGCATCCAACCCTTGGCGCCGAGCGCCCAGGCCAGCGCCAGGCCGGGAATGAACCACAGCCAGCTCAACAGGAAACGGGCCAGCGCGCGCAAGGTGCTGACAGGCGCGTTGTCCTGATCGACCAGGCGGATGCGCCAGGTCTTCATCGCTAGCGTCTGGCCGCCGTGGGTCCAAAACCAGACAAAATACAAACCGAGGATCACGAACAGCCAGCTTTCCAAGGCGTGGCGCAGGTACAGCGCGTGGCGTTGTTGCAGCAACGTAGAGAACAACCAGGCCGAGATGAACAGCACGCCGAACAGCAGCATCGATTCATAGACCATGCTGCACAAGCGGCGTCGCAGGGAAGGTGTGGGCATCGCGGTCGATGCCGTTGGTGGCGAGGGGGGCAATGTGGCGCTCAATGCAATCTCTTGTCTTGATGTGATGAAGGAAGGCGTGGCGTCATCCTGATGTGTTAATTCGTCTGCTACGCGGCATGATAATACGCGGCGTCATTGGCGAGCGCCATGAAAAAATGCCATGTCGACGTGGGCACGCGGACATGGCATTGATTTTTTTGCTGGCAGCGCTGGTCGCGGCTGCGCGTCGGGCTTACTTGGCGTCCGTGGGCGCAGCAGCAGGTGTGGCTGTTGCGGGCGCCAGTGTTTGCTCAAGCGCCTCAGGCGGCAGCTGTATCGTTGGCGCAGCCTTGTTCTGTGTAGCCGGCAGTGCGGCAACATGTTTGGGCAGCTTGGCTTGCGACAGCTTTTTCTTTTGCTCTTCCGACAACTGCTGGTATTCCTTCCACTGCGCCGATTTTTTGTCGGCATCCAGCTTCCTGGCGCGGGTATAGCTTTCGCGTACCGAACGGCGTTGCGCAGGCGTCAGTTTGATCCAGTCGCGCATGCGCTCTTGCATGCGATCTTGTTCGGCCGGGGTCATTGTCGCGAATTTGTTCCCGATGACCAACCATTTTTCTTTACGGTTGAACTCCATCTTGTTCCATTCGCCGGCCAACGGCGCCAGCGCATGTTGCTGCGCCGGCGTCAGCTCATTCCAGGTTGGTTTGGAGTCGGGCTTTTTGGCAACTTTGGATGGCGTCGGCGTCGATGGCGCAGGCGTCGATGGCGCAGGCGTCGCAGCGCTTGCCGCGGCCGGGCCCTGCGCAAACGTCATGGTGCTGATCAGCAGCGCGAACAGGGCGGCAATCGCAACAGGAAGCTTCGGTATCTTGCGTGTTGCGTTGCTCAATGAAGTCCGGATACGCACCATCAATTATTCGCCTTGCTGCGCCAGATAGGCGTTGAAGCCATGGTCAAGATAAGCCGACAGCGGCAATTCGTCCGACAGCACGCCGACATCGATTTCAGCCAGTTCGCTGATGCGTTGTTTGTGCTCGTGCTCGTACAGGCCTGCAAACAGCAGGACGCCGGCCAGCAGCGGGATGGCAACGCCGAGGCGACCCAGCCAGGCGAACGATGACGGCTGCTGGAAGCTGCCGCCAGGCACGCCGGCCAAGGCAAATTGCGGCACGACGGCGCGCACAGGCGCTGCTTTTTTCTTGTGGGCAAGCGCGACGCGACGGGCTTCAGCCAGGCTTTGCGTGGTCGATTCGGGCAAGTGTTCCAGATTGGCGTCCAGAGCACGCTTTACCCGGTAGGCAAATTGTAGTTCTTTGTTGTTCATAAAGTGATTCCTTTAGCTCGCAGTGCTTGAGCCAACGCGTGTGTGGCACGAGAACAATGGGTTTTGACGCTACCTTCGGAGCATCCCATTGCGGCAGCCGTTTCGGCGACATCCATGTCTTGCCAGTAACGCATGAGGAAAGCTTCGCGTTGACGAGTCGGGAGTTTTTGTACTTCGGCGTCAATTAATGCGAGTGTTTGTTCGCGTTCAACTTTGTCTGCGCTGGACTCGGCTGCCTCGGTACCTTCTTCGGCTTCGTAGCTTTCCAGCAGGTCGAAGTCTTCCTGGCTTTCGGTATCGCGACCGATGCTGGAAAACAGGCTGACCCAGGTGGTGCGGACTTTTTCCCGGCGGAAAAAATCATGGATGGTGTTTTGCAGGATGCGCTGGAACAGCAGCGGGAGTTCGTTGGCCGGCTTGTCGCCGTACTTCTCGGCCAGCTTGATCATTGCATCCTGAACGATGTCGAGCGCGGCTTCATCCTTGCGCACGGCGTAGACGGCCTGCTTGAAGGCGCGGCGTTCGACATTTTCGAGAAAATCGGAGAGTTCTTTGTCAGTTGCCATGCAATGCGGCTTGTGGATGTGCAGCCGGGAATAGATGAATCGAATGCATTTCCGACATGTTGGTGGAATGTACGGATTTGTAACAAGAGCGCATGCTAGCAAAAAAGCCCTCGTTTGTGGTGGTGTTTATCTGAAATGCACAATTTTCGGGCGGTTTGCGGGTGTATTCAAAGAAATTCGCTTGACCAAAATGATGCGACGCATTAACGTGTCAGTCCGCTTCATCAACATGAAGTTCTATGGTCTTTACCGTGGCTACGCATAATGTAGCGATTGTCAAAGACGCGCTTTATTTAAAAAGCTGTTTGTTCTAACCCGCGCCACAAGCGCGAGAAATTCGTAACGGTGTGCTTGCACCAAGGCTGAACGAGTCGCGCTGAGCGGCATTTTGAACCTCACTACGGTTGGGGCGCAGAAATGACGTGACCGCACAAAGAAGGGATGCCGAAGGACGCAGGTCGATCAGTGCGATTTCGCCAGGAGAGAACATCCGATCAATCTCCAATGGACCTTGAAAGGAAGTAGTAATGAGTGCAGAAAACCTCACCGGTGCGGAGATACTCGTCCGTTGCCTGGCTGAAGAGGGCGTTGAGCACGTCTTCGGCTATCCTGGTGGCGCCGTGCTTTATATTTACGACGCTATCTTCAAGCAAGACAAATTCCAACATATCCTGGTACGCCACGAGCAGGCTGCGGTGCATGCAGCGGATGCCTATTCGCGCAGCTCCGAAAAAGTCGGCGTCTGTATCGTGACCTCCGGTCCTGGCGTGACCAATGCGGTTACCGGGCTGGCCACCGCGTACATGGATTCGATCCCGATGATCGTGATTTCCGGCCAGGTGCCTTCGACCGCCATCGGTCAGGACGCCTTCCAGGAATGCGATACCGTCGGCATCACTCGTCCTTGTGTCAAACACAATTTCCTCGTGAAAGATGTGAAAGACCTTGCGGCGACGATGAAAAAAGCTTTCTACATCGCCACCACCGGCCGTCCAGGTCCGGTGCTGGTCGATATCCCCAAGGATATCTCGATGCACACCTGTGCTTATGAGTATCCGAAAACCGTCGAAATGCGTTCGTACAAGCCGGTCGACAAGGGCCACGCCGGTCAGATCCGCAAGGCCTTGCAGTTGCTGCTGACAGCCGAGCGTCCGATGATCTACACCGGCGGCGGCGTGATTCTGGCCAATGCGGCGCCCGAGCTGAACAAGTTGGTCGATCGACTGGGTTTCCCGTGCACCAATACCTTGATGGGACTGGGCGCTTACCGCTCCACCAGCGACAAGTTCGTCGGCATGCCCGGCATGCACGGCACCTACGAAGCCAACATGGCCATGCAGCACAGCGATGTGATGATCGCCATCGGCGCACGTTTCGACGACCGCGTGATCGGCAACCCCAAGCATTTCGCTTCGAATGCCCGCAAGATCATCCATATCGACATCGATCCATCGTCGATTTCCAAACGCGTCAAGGTCGACATTCCTATCGTCGGTAACGTCAAGGATGTGTTGCAAGAGTTGCTGAGCCAGCTCGACGCTTCCGACACCAAGCCGAACGAGGCTGCCGTGGCCAATTGGTGGAAGCAGATCAACAAGTGGCGCGAGCGCGACTGCCTCAAGTTCGCTACGTCGGAAGAGTTCATCAAGCCGCAGGCGGTGGTCCAGAATGTCTGGGAAGTCACCAAGGGCGACGCTTTCATCACCTCTGACGTCGGTCAGCATCAGATGTGGGCTGCGCAATATTACGGCTTCGACAAACCGCGTCGCTGGATCAATTCGGGCGGACTGGGCACCATGGGCGTCGGTTTGCCGTACGCCATGGGTGTGCAAAAAGCCAATCCTGACGCGACCGTCGCCTGTATCACCGGCGAAGCCTCGATCCAGATGTGCATCCAGGAACTGGCGACTTGCAAGCAGTACCACCTGACGCCCAAGATCATCCTGTTGAACAACCGCTTCCTCGGCATGGTTCGTCAGTGGCAGCAAATCGATTACGGTTCGCGCTATTCCGAGTCGTATATGGATTCATTGCCCGACTTCACCAAGCTGGCCGAGTCGTATGGCCACGTCGGCATGAAGATCGAGAAACCGGGCGATGTGGATGGTGCGCTCAGAGAAGCGTTCGCCATGAAAGACAAGCTGGTCTTCATGAACTTCATTACGGATCAAACCGAAAACGTCTGGCCGATGGTCAAGGCAGGTAAGGGTTTGACTGAAATGCTCTTGGGTTCGGAGGATCTGTAATCATGCGCCATATTGTTTCTGTACTGCTGGAAAATGAAGCCGGCGCTCTGTCCCGCGTGGTGGGGTTGTTCTCCGCGCGCGGCTATAACATCGAAACCCTGACTGTTGCACCCACCGAAGACGCCACTTTGTCGCGCATGACCATCGTGACCAGTGGCTCGGACGACGTGATTGAACAAATCACCAAGCACCTGAACCGCCTGATCGAGGTGGTGAAGGTTGTGGATCTGACTGAAGGCGCGCATATCGAGCGCGAACTGATGTTGATCAAGGTACGTGCCGTGGGCAAGGAGCGTGAAGAAATGAAGCGTACGGCGGACATCTTCCGCGGTCGCATCATTGATGTCACCGAAAAAACCTACACCATTGAATTGACAGGCAATAAGGGTAAGTTGGACGCGTTTATCGACTCGATCGACCGTGCAGCGATTCTTGAGACTGTGCGTACCGGCGGCTCCGGCATCGGCCGCGGCGAACGGATTCTCAAAGTCTGATCGACGTTGATCGTCCACATGCGGCGAATCAGCATTCACCATTTTTAAAAATTAATTAAATTAGGAAAAATCATGAAAGTTTTTTACGACAAAGACGCAGACCTGTCCCTGATCAAGAACAAGAACGTGACCATCATCGGTTACGGTTCGCAAGGCCACGCGCACGCGCAAAACCTGAAGGACTCGGGCTGCAAGGTAA